>Ga0123342_1008223_pt1 | contig 13292 bp, 11 predicted proteins | sample Turbeawhitnodule_FD_89960 | JGI IMG/M metagenome (GOLD analysis project Ga0123342, IMG submission 89960) | Root nodule microbial communities of legume samples collected from Mexico - Turtle bean Mexico white nodule | ecosystem: Host-associated > Plants > Roots > Nodule | place: Mexico: Nepantla...
AAATTTATTACTTTTTTATTTTTATTTTGTAAAAACTCATTTCTTTATTCATTAATTATATTTCTAACTATTTTAAACATTAAAAATATTTATTTTTTAATGCATTCAAAATTAAAATTATCATTTTTAAAAATTTATTACTTCTTTATTTATTTTTAAAATGGTGATAGGGAAATAAAAAATAAAAGGATGTTAGATAGGGAAAAAAAATAAAAGGATGCTAGATAGATAAATAAAAACAAAAGGGTGCTAGATGAGGAAATAAAAGTGTAAATGGTGCTAGATAGGAAATTGAACCCCATCATACATCCTAATAAATATTAATATTTTAATTATTTATAATTTTTTTAATTTTAAAAATTATTTTAATCTTTTGCATTTTACTTATATTTTTATTGAGAATTTTTTTTAATTTTTTATATTATAAATATTAATATTTTGTTGTGAGTGTAAAAATATCATCACCCTATACTTTATTGCATATTACAATTTATTGTTTTTCTTTTTTGGAGCCTTTTCTCTGCTTGTTTGACTCATCTTATTCTAACTTAACTTCACTGCTTGAGTCGCACAGGGTCGTTAAGAATTGGGAGGAATTGAACTTGCGTTAGATTATCTACGAATACATGCTCATATTCTTGAATAGCCTGTAGTCATGTGAGACGAGGCATTGAGCAATGTGCACACGTATCTTCAACCTTGCTTTCCACCGTAACACACGTCCATGCATGCACGCCTTCAAATAAAATCATGCGCTGCATCATCCCACCATTACCATTGTCTGTGTGATGAAATATAGAAACAAAGAGATAAAGAATGTGAAATAAAATGTCATTTTATATAGATTAGAAAGCTATTAGGTGTAACAGTAGGTATGAAACCTTATAACCACCTAATTAAGCCACGTATCTCTAACCCCACTTATACGCATCAAAACACATTTTTGTTAGTTTATCTTTCTGTTTTAAATTAAATAAAACCCTATTTCTCATGATAGAACTAGTTTAGCAGTTAACTATTTTTTAGACGTGTGCATATGTGCATAGGTGTACGTGTCCTACTTTGTAGCCATGTACTAGAATTAGTAGTTTTTCATGTAATGGGCTTATAAAAGTTTGGTTGCTTCAATTGAATAAAGATGCACTATTTTCACTTTCAATCAGATATACTACACAAGTACTATTTTAAGTTTTATAACAATTGGTATCAGAGCTCCGTAAGGGGCTGATAAGGTGTGAACATGAGTGAAAGGAGTGTGGGATTTGAGAGACAGTGTGAGTGCATAAGCAGAGGGTTAGAGAAATTTGTTCAACCAGTCATCCCGAAATTTGATGGTCATTATGAGTTTTGGTCCATGACCATGGAGAATTTCTTACGCAGCAAGGAGATGTGGCAGATTATTGAAGATGGGATACCTCTGCTAGGTTCCCCCACTGAGGCTCAACAAAAGACTGTAGCTGAGGCTATGTTGAAAGATTTGAAGGTAAAAAACTACTTATTTTAGACAATTGACACGGAGATATTAGAAACCATTTTGGACACAAGTACGTCCAAGATGATTTGGCAATCCATGCAACAAAAATACCAAGGTTCAACTAGGGTCAAGCGAGCTCAGCTCCAAGCCTTGAGACGTGAGTTTGAATTACTTACCATGAAAGATGCAGAAACTATTGATCAGTATCTGGGACGTACTCTCAGTATTGTCAATAAGATGAAGTCAAATGGATAGGTGATGGACTCAAGTACTGTGGTTAGTAAAATACTCAGATCACTCACCCCAAAGTTCAACTATGTTGTGTGTTCAATTGAGGAATCCAATGATTTGAGTAAGCTGAGCCTTGATGAAATCCATGGAAGCTTACTGGTTCATGAGCAGCGAATGCTGGACTCTCAATCTGATGAACAAGTGCTGAAAATTACTCATGACAACAGATCAGAAACAGGTCGTGGATACAGTCGAGGAGGTCGTGGTCGTGGAAGACAATCACTGAATAAAGCACTCATAGAATGTTTTCGGTGTCACAGACTAGGACACTTCCAATACGAGTGCCCTCAAGTGGAAAAACAAGCGCATTATGCAATGTATGAGGACTCATTAGAGGTAGAGGACGAAATAGTATTGGTAGCATATGAAGCAACAAATCTATTTGCGCAGCAAGAAAATTGGTTTCTTGATTCTGGTTGTAGTAATCATATGACTGGAAATAAACAGTGGTTTACCAAGATAAACAGGGTTTATGCAAGACTGTCAAACTTGGCAATGACACCACTATGGCAGTAGCAGCAAAGGGGGACATTCGAGTTTGTATCAATGACATCTCACATATCATCACAGATGTATATTACGTGCCAGAACTTAAAACCAATCCAAGAGAAAGGATTGGCGGTGTTGATTCAAAATGATACCTGCAAAATTTTCCATTCGGACCGTGGATTACTTTTTCATACCAGCATGAAAGGAAATAGGATGTTTTACCTAACATCTACAATGAATCCTCAGTGCCTTCTTGTGAGTGACGGTGCAGAACAAAAAGCACAACTTTGGCATAAAAGGTTTGCTCATCTGAACTTTCAAGGACTTTGCACACTTGCCAACAAGCATTTGGTAATCGATCTACCTCCTCTATAGTCTTCCAAAGAAATATGTACCTCGTGTATCACTGGAAAACAACATAGGGACACTATACCGAGACAAAGTTCATGGAGAGCCTTGAAGAAACACCAACTAATTAATGTTGATGTGTGTGGTCTTATTTCCCCCTCGTCTCACAGCAACAAAAGGTACATTTTGAGGTACATTTTGAGTTTTATTGATGATTACTCTCGTAAGACATGGTTTTACTTTCTGCATGCAAAATCTGAAACATTTAGTGCATTCAAAAGTTTCAAAGCTCATGTTGAAAAAGAAGCCAACGCTTCCATTATATGTCTAAGAACTGATAGAGGTGGTGAATTTACCTCAGAGGAGTTTGCAAATTACTACACTCATCAAGGGATTTCAAGACAAAAGACCACAACTTATACTCCACAACAAAACGGAGTTGCAGAAAGAAAGAATCGCACTATCCTGAATGCAGTCCGAGCAGTGTTACATGAGAAATGTGTTCCAAAATTGTATTGGCCCAATGCTGTCTGGTGGTGTGTTCACGTCTAGAATCGAAGCCCATCATCTGCAATAGATCACCAAACTCCAGAAGAACTTTGGAGTGGAGTCAAACCACATGTGGGCTACTTTCGAATATTCGGGGTTGCATTGGTCATGTTCATATTCCAGATCAGAAAAGGAGCAAATTAGATGATAAAAGTCAAACGTGTATACTTCTGGGGGTAAGTGAAGAATCAAAAGCTTACAAATTATATAATCCTACTAACAATAAAGTCATCATAAGCAAGGATGTAGTGTTTGAGGAGGACAAAAGTTGGATCTGGCATGGCAATATAAAGGAGTGCATGAATGATACTCGAGAAGGTGAACCAACAGTTCTAGAAGATACACCAGTAGACTCTACCCCACATGTTCCAATCAGTCATGACACTAGTTCAGAGGCACTTATCAATCTTGATTCAGACTCAGAATCTCATCCTCCTCCAGCTGAAGGGAGGGCAATAAGACACAGGCGACCACCTGCATGGATGACTGATTATGAAACTAACCTCTCGATAGCAGAAGAGGAAGAAAGTTTACTAGCCATGATGTGTGAATATGAAGATCCTCCCTCATTTGAAGAAGCCCACACAAATCCAAAATGGAGAGATGCAATGTACGCTGAAATCAATATAATAGAAAGAAATCACACATGGGAACTCGTGGATCTTCCAAAAGGAATTATGCCTATCGATGTGAAATGGATATTTAAGACCAAACTAAATGAAAGTGGTTAGATCGAGAAATATAAAGCTAGATTGGTGGCCAAAGGTTATGCTCAGAGGTTCGGAATCGACTATACAGAGGTTCAGAATCGACTAAACAGAGGTTTTTGCCCCAGTTGCTCGACTTGATACGGTGCGAGTCTTACTAGCCTTGGCAACTTAAGGCACATGGGAAGTCTTCCAGCTTGACATAAAGAGTGCCTTCTTACATGGTGAACTTCAAGAAGAAGTGTTTGTCCAACAACCTGAAGGATTTATCAAAAAAGGCAGAGAAAATCAAGTGTATCGGCTTAAGAAAGCTCTTTATGATCTTAAACAAGCTCCACGAGCCTGGTATAGCAAGATTGAAGCATATTTTGCCAAAGAATACTTCGATCGATGCCCTAGTGAACACACTCTGTTCATTAAAAGAATTCATGGTAATATTCTAATTGTTAGCCTATATGTTGATGACATAATTTTCACTGGAAATAGTAGTCAAATGTGTGAGGACTTCAAGAAGTCAATGCAATTAGAATTTGACATGACAGATTTGGGAAGAATGAGGTACTTCTTGGGAATTGAAGTGATACAAAGTGTTGTGAGAATTTTCATATGCCAAAGACGTTGTGCTCGTGAGATGTTAGCTCGGTTCAACATGACAGAATGCAACTCTGTTCGCAATCCAATTGTGCCAGGCACGATACTATTTAAAGATGATGAAGGAACATCAGTTGATGCCACCAAATTTAAACAAGTTGTTGGTAGTCTCATGTACCTAACAGTCACCCGACCAGATCTAATGTTTGGAGTGAGCCTAATCAGCAGATACATGGCTACTCCAAAGGCATCACATTGGGCTGCTACAAAACGTATTCTGAGGTATGTATAAGGTACCATTGAATATAGTATGCTATATCAAAAGGGAGGAAAGACCGAAATCACAGCCTATAGTGACAGCAACTATGCTGGGGACTTTTGGATGACAGACAAAGCACTTCTGGAGCAGTATTCATAATAGGTTCAGGGGCTGTATCATGGGCTTCAAAAAAGCAATCAGTAGTTAGCCTATCAACTACAGAGGCAGAGTATATAGCTGCAGCAACATATGCCTGTCAATGCATTTGGCTTCATAGAATTTTAGAACATTTTGGGATTGAAAGAAAGGAAGCAATCACAATTCTATGTGATAACAACTCCACTATTCAGTTGTCCAAAAATCTTGTCTTTCATGGGCATAGTAAGCACATTGCAGTGAGATTTCCCGTTCTCAGAGATCTAGTAAATGATCATGTGATTCAGTTGAAATACTGCAATACTCAGGAACAGGTGACAAATATAATGACTAAGGCTGTGAAACTTTTTGAGAAACTTCGACAAATGTTTGGAGTAGTTGACATTATTACATTAAGCTAGAGCTTAAGGGAGGGATTGTTAGTTTATCTTTCTGTTTTAAATTAAATAAAACCCTATTTCTCAGGGTAGAACTAGTTTAGTAGTTAGCTATTTTTTAGACGTGCATATGTGTGCATAGGTGTACATGTCCTACTTTGTAGCCATGTACTAGAATTAGTTTTCAACAGTTTTTGATGTAATGGACTTATAAAAGTTTGGTTGCTTCAATTGAATAAAGATGCAGTATTTTCACTTTCAATCAGATATACTACACAAGTATTATTTTAACTTTTATAACATTCACACTTTAAAAATACATAATATCTTCAAACTTACCCTAACCTGCTCGTCCAATCCATGCACGCACGCACACCTATTTATACCAAGCGTCTCCCTCCACTTCACAACCATTCCTTCTTCACTCTCTCTTATTGCTTCAAACTCTGTTTCCATTTCCCTCTCCACTAATGAGCTTACCTTCCACATCATTACACACAAGCTGGTGGCTGTTTACACTTTCAGCCATGGCAGGAACACGAAACTTACTTCACAACCCGCTCTTGCTCATTATCCTCACTGCAATTCTTTGGGCTTCTGGCATGGCGCTTCCGAGGAGGAGGAGGTCCAGCATGCAGAAACGGAAAGAACCAAATGGGTCGGGTCCCTATTACCCGGCCCAAAGGACTCCCACTCTTCGGCCTCTTGTTTAGCTTAAACCATGCCCTACCTCACCACACCCTAGCTTCCATGGCTTCAACCCTACCCCCCACGAAACTCATGGTCTTCAGTTTGGGTTTAAGTCCAGTAGTTGTAATTTCACACCCTCATGTGGTGCGTGAAATCTTGGACTCGCCCCATTTCACCGACCGTCCCGTCCCGTTAAACAATCCGTTAAGAGCTTCATGTTCAACCGTGCCATTAGGTTTACCCCAAACGGTGGGTATTGGCGTTTGCTGCGGAGGGTTGCCTCCACACATCTCTTCTCCCCGCCGCGAATTCTCGTCCACGAGCCCTAGACTATGTTGCATGCTCACTACAAGAATTTTTATCTTTAGTAACATTTTGAAATATTTAAATGTAACTATACATAACTTATAGTAACATTTTTTTTTTATATAAATGTTACTGTAAATATCGTTACATTTATAGATAGATGTTACAATAAATAAATTCAACTAATATATAGTATCACTTTTTAAAATGTTACTAAAACATAATTTTTTTAATTAAAAAATTGATTTTATTTTATAGAGTAATCTTTTATTAATAAAAATAATAAAATTATTCTTTTAATTATTATATTATTAGATATATAAATATTTTATCAGTATTATTTAGATTTAGATAATGATTCATAATTAAATTTTTTAAATTTATAAACTAATTATTTTATCAGATTCAAATTTAGTTATGTAGTCCGGATTTCATTGTTAATTGAATTTTTTCTTCTTCTTCCCACTGTAAACTACATATGAATTTCTAATTATTAAAAATTATATATATAAAATTTGTTTTTCAAATTGCACTAACTATATTATCCCACATTATTTAAATTATTCTTATTTACAAGTGTTGTTGCATTTTCAAATTCTTATATATTTCAATTTCTGATATTCAAATTCTTATTTAGAAGTGTTTCATTTTCAAATTCTAATATATTTCAATTTCTGATAGCTGAAGACTATTCAACTCTTAGTTCAGTCATTTTCTCATTTCTATTCCCGGGACAACAACCAAATGTTTATCCTCTCGCTTATTTTTGTACTCCGCCGTGCAACAATCAGGTTAGTTCACCTTCTCTTTTCCGTTAATTTTTCTAACATCATGTTCTTATGCATTTGATTCCGATTTTAATTCCTGCTCTCCTTTGATTTTTTGGCTCTGATTTCCTTTCTTGAAAGAGAATTAAGATCCTCTGTGTTTTCTGCTTTTCTCTGATGTGCGTTCTCTTCACGGTTATCTCTCGACAACATCTTAAGGTTTTCTCTCAATTTTCTCTCCTTTAACTTCAATACATATCTGACTACATCTTAGGGTTAATTTCGAGTAATATTAGAGGATTGCAGTAATGAAAGATGTTTCAACGGTGGCAGATGAGGAGTTTTTGGAGTACAAGTAGGATTTCGTGGGTTTGTAGAGGAGCTTCCCGTTGCGGCTCAAGAGCACACTGTGGAAGCGCAAGGTTCTGCAAGGGTTTTACTCATTCGGGATCTGGCACTTGCATGGTTGTTGGGAGGGAATCAACAATGCCATTGTAGCATAACTAGAGTGAAGGTGATTGATTCAAATGCTCACCAAGTGTTTGATAAAATGCTTGAATGATAGTGATTGATTCTTTCTCGATTTGTTTAGGCTATGATTTTGTGAATTGATTACTAGACACTCATTTATTAATTAATATATGCGTAGCATGCTTATTGGTCAGTGTGACCGTGAGAGGGAAGGTGGGAGACGTTGACCATGACTTCTTGTGAGAATGGAGAAGGATGGAATAATGTTGTGACACTTTTGAATATGTTGAAGCATTGGCGATAATGCTAGCTTCAATATACAATTTATTGTTCACTAGTTCATTCTAAATTATTTTTCAGTTTTTACTTTTTTATTTTATTTTAAATTTACTCTCCCCTAAAGAGCTAATGTCGAATGCTACCCATTTAATTTTCTTCACTTATATTTCAGGAAAAATATTGTTAGACAGCATGAGAACCACACTGGTTTTACTCTTCCTGGATTGTATAGGGTTGTCCATGGCATTGATGTTTTTGATCCCAAGTTCAATATAGATGCTGGAGTACTTGCTAATGGCCTTATAGATGCTGCTTGGGAATTTATTGAACAAAATTCTGTGCTTCCTCACCATCCTCCCTCAGGTAGCTATAACATGTAAACATTATGGGCTCTCATGTACTGTATCTAAAATATAATTTGTTACCTACAGAAGCTAAAAATATTACTAGATTTTTATTATTAAACTACCAGTTGAGGCCTTACACCTTATAATCAGAATTTTCTTTTTATCAGTAAAGAGTTTGTGAATGAGAATGATGCACAGGGCCTCTCAGATCAGGGAAAGTTTGTTCCTAGTCAAAAGGTTTTGGCACTGAGGAAAAAAATAATTAAGTTCACGGAGGAACACATTTACCCCATAGAAAATGAATTTTGTTATTTCAGAAGCTTTTCTAATCCATCCATCAGGTTTGATGTATTACAGCTTCTTAGGAGTTGAGTTATGAGCATTGAAATAAATATTCAAAGATGTTGTAGGGGATCCCTCACCATAAAAGTCAATTTGGTGGAGTTGAGTTAGATTCGAACTTACGTTCTAAAAGACACGGCTATTTGAGTTATTTAGTAAATATTCTACCCTGTCTACCCACCCTCTCAAAATAAAACTTAATGAAATCTAAGCTTGTTAAAAAGAAGATGCTGAAAAATAAAATAAAATAAATATAAAGGTTTAATAAATCATAGCCAAAAAAGAACTTGTGGATGCTGGAAATGTTGTAGGGACTGTAGGGATGAGCATTGTTGTAACTCAACAGGACAACTAAGAAAATATTCAGCCTGAGTAGCTTGATGGAATACGGAATTATTAAACATTTATAATCTATGATTATTTCTTAAATTCTTTTATTACCTTTCACTGTCTTTCTTTTCCTGAAAAAGAAGTCCTCTGAATGCATTTGTTTGTGTGCAACTTGATAGTGCAGTGAGAGCAAGAAACCTTATCTTCGATGGGAGCAATAATCATCTCTCTACCGATGCAAATGACTTGTTATTGGGAGCTGGTCTCACTAATCTCGAATATGGGTACCTTTGTGAGCTATTTGGGCCCCACAAATATTTAATTGTGGTGCACTTGACACGGGTAATATGGAGGTAAGATGGAACTTATAGATTTGCTTGGTTCATCATTAACTGACTGACATGAATTGGATCTCTCTCTGGGGTTGATCATATTTAGTACGCATTCTATATATGTTGCATTTTTGTCTAATTTGAGAGCATTATTTTGCATATTAGGTATTACTGTGTTATGGAAATAAAGAATAACTACAAGAATGGCTAGTTCCTTTGCTTGAAGGGACGATTAGGTCTGGGTTTGCTATGACAGAACCACAAGTCGCATCTTTCGATGCAACCAATATTGACTGCTCTATTAAAAGGTAGTATTATCGTTAATCTTATGGTGGACTAGTGATGTCATGGCTAGAACTGATTCATATTGCTAACATGACAGTTTTGGCAACATTAAAAAAAATTAGAAGATGAATCCATATAAGTTAGTATCTGAACTGGTCCCATGGAGCCTAATGTACAACTAAATGAAGAATGGCTATTGGCAAATTAATTTGCTTTATTTTAATGACTATTAGACATTTAATTTCGTTATAAGCATCCTGCAGAATAGATCATAGAAACACCCCAAATTGTGTCATCATTGACATAAATGCTAGTTGACTCCACATCCCAAATTTTTTCCCTCTATCGTTGGATATCTTAACTATTTTATTGGAGATAGTTGCCTACAGCCATGAACTTGAAAGGTCTTATGTTAATTTAATTTTGTAAATGTAGTTCTCATATGGTTGTCTGGACTTGATCATTATGAAGAATTGCCACAAATAGGGACGTCAAATCTACCTCATTTCAAATAGTTATTATGTCGGTTTTAAACCCTGGTCAGGTTTCCCTTGTAAGACTTTTCTTGGAGCAAACATACTTATCTAGAAAACAAGAATGACAGTGAAACTGGGGACGATGAGGATGGTGATGAGGAAGAAAGTAAATGAGGAGAATGCAGATGATGAGAATATTGAATGAAGTTGCAACTGAACTAAAAGAAGAAGAATTGTACGCATTACACTTTACAGTGAATGACTATAAGTGTTATTACATAAATTGATAAATTGATTGTGAGACAATATATTAATAAGGCACGTCTAAATTTACTTTCAAACATTGAAAATCTATTGAAATACTACAGATTTTTATTACTAGCTAGCTTATAGATAAAAACATCTAAACATAAATTATTAAATTTATATTACAATCCAAATCTAAGTAATTTGTTTAATTTTCTAATCAAATAATTTACTAAAAATTTTTAGTAACATTTTTACAATTTTACCTTTTTATTAAAAAATATTATTAAAAAATTTAGTAACATTTTTTAAATATCACTTTTTTTTTTAAAAAGTTCCTAAAGATTTTTAAGTAACATATTTACAATTTACAATGTTACTCTCATTCTAAAAAATATAACTAAAAATCTAGTAACATTTTTAAAATGTTACTTATTTATTAAAAAAAGTTACTAAAAGTTTTTAGTAACATTTTTATAATGTTACTATTTTAAAATATAACTAAAAATCTAGTAACATTTTTAAAATATTACTTATTTATTAAAAAATTACTAAATGTTTTTAGTAACATTTTTATAATGTTACTATTTTATTAAAAAGATTTAGTAACATTTTTAAAATGTTATTTTTTTTATTTAAAAAAATTACTAAATATAATTAGTAACATTTTATAATTTTTTTAAAAATATTATTAAAAGTAACATTTTAAAATGTTACCTCTTTATTAAAAAAAATTACTAAACATTTGTAGTAAGATTTTTATAATGTTACATTTTATAAAATAAATATTATTAAAAAGATTTAATAATATTTTAAAAATGTTACTTTTTTAACATTTGTAGTAAGATTTTTATAATGTTACATTTTATTAAATAAATATTATTAAAGAGATTTAATAATATTTTAAAAATGTTACTTTTTTATTAAATAAATATTATTAAAAATATTTAGTGATATTTTTATAAATGTATCTATTGAAATGTAAAAATGTTATTAAAAATCTTTAATTACATAGAAAATAAAATGTTATTAAATCTTATTAGTAATATTTTCTTTGATTTAGTAACCATGTTACTAATTATTATATATGTAGTATATAGATGAGCAAGTCCAAAAACTGGTTGGTGTGCCTAAGAAAACACCTCCAAGATGCAGCGCTGAATAACATTGTTGGAACTGTCTTTGGAAGAAGGTATAACGAGCAAGATGAGTGTTATAATCGGTGTGAGATTGAAGAGGTGCGCAACATGGTGAGGGAAGGTTTTGACATTTTGGGAGCTTTCAACTGGTCTGATTATGTTCCTTGGATTAGCTTCTTTTATGACCCTTTACGTGTTCGAGAACGGTGCTCCATTCTTGCGCCTGAGAGTTAAGAAATTTGTAAAGAGGATTCTGGTGGAGCACCGAAGAATGGCTCCATTCAAGCAACTTTCTGATGAGTCGGACTTTATGTATGTGCTGCTCTCTCTACAAGGGATGGTAAACTCCAAGACGATGACATCATTGCTGTTTTATGGGTTTGTGTTTCTTTCATCCTAAAAACTCCAAAGTTTATTGCCCATGCATGTTTTAACACGTGCATATGTTTGAAACAGCTACTGCAACTGCAACTAAACTATAGTATCAAATCTGGAAACCTGTCCTTCTTTTGCATGACTCTAATTAAAAAATGATAACCCAAAATTTAACTGGACAGAATGTTATTTTTTTAGAAGATCGATACATTTTTTTATTCATATCTCATTTTCTAATTCGCAAAATAAATAAAAAAGAAACAAGAAATAGAGACAAAGAAATAAATATTTAAGCACACTCCAAAGTGACATGAATATCACAGCATTACAAGAAAATAACAATTTAGTTACCGAATTCCACCACTGAAAATGAGTGGTCACAATTTACGATCGAAATGGTCACTTAATACCCTTAATCTCAAATCTGCAATCGAAATAGCGATCAAATGAATTGTTAATGAAGTTAGTTACTTTAACGACCAAATCAGTGATCGAACATGAGAGTGACAAAACCATTAGTCACTAAAGTGGTGGCTATTTTGAATAAATTGAGAAAAATATATCTGCGACCGAATCAACCGAATATGTTTATTTTTTAGCCACCGATTTTCTTTTGGTCGCTAAATGTATTTGTTTATTTATGTTACTGAATTAGCCATCGAATATGTGTATTTTTTAGTCATCGATTTCTTTTCGGTCGCTAAATATAATTGTTTATTTCTACTTCTGAATCTATCACCGAATATGTTTATTTTTTAGCTACCGATTTTCTTTTGGTCGCTAAATGTAATTCTTTATTTTTGCCACCAAATCAACCATCAAATATGTTTATCTTTTAGCCATCAATTTTCTTTCAATCGTTAAATGTAGTTATTTATTTTACTACTAATAATAATTTAAGTCATTTAAAACAAAAAAAATAGGTTGAATGTGACATGATAAAAAAATTTAAAAATTAATTAGTAATTAAGATAAATAATAGATTATAAATGTAAATATAAACTAAGTCTTCATAACTAAAAATTCATGTTGTTACGCAAACGTGTCTATTTTTTATGACAATATAAAATAATAAATATAATTAAAATAAAAAATGTTACTAAATTTTTTATTAAAATTAACAACAACAAAAACTCATACTATTTTAGATATTTTAAATACCTTCCCACATTAAATATGTTCCAACAAAATTCAAAACCTAAAAAACACTAAAATCCGAATTTCGTTATCCAAAGCGTTTTTCAAATTTCAAATCCCTTTGAACTCTTAAACCTACTCCCAAATCCACCCACACACGGATAGTCTTCTTCCAACGCTTCCATGGTTTGGTTCTTCTCCGTCCTTCTTCCAATTCATGTGCTAATCAAGTTCATGATAGTCGCCATCTTCTTATTCGTTCTTCTGTGGTTCGTTCTTCTTATTTTTCCTTTGATTTTCTCATATTTAGGATTTCTCAGTCACTTCTCACTTATCAGTGTTGCGATAATCATAGCTGGGGCTTTTGTTGCTGGAGCTCACGACTTCACATTTGATTCTTATTCCAATTCAGTTGTATTTATAGAAAACATGTGTAAGGCATTATACCTTGCTTCTGTTTCTCGTATTGGTAAGATTTCATCATTTTCTTCTTTTACGCCATTCTTTTCATTCTTTTACCCATTATTTC
>Ga0123342_1008224_pt1 | contig 13290 bp, 4 predicted proteins | sample Turbeawhitnodule_FD_89960 | JGI IMG/M metagenome (GOLD analysis project Ga0123342, IMG submission 89960) | Root nodule microbial communities of legume samples collected from Mexico - Turtle bean Mexico white nodule | ecosystem: Host-associated > Plants > Roots > Nodule | place: Mexico: Nepantla...
AATATTAATAATAATATAAAATAAATTAAAAAAATATATTTTTGTGTAGATATTTGTGTATTATTTTATATATATATATATATATATATATATATATATATATATATATATATATATATATATATATGATTGTTTCTGATTTGGCCAAAGACGGCGTTATAACGACACTAGTTTGTTGTTGATCCAAGATTCAAGTACAGCTTTTTCGTTTGTCTTTCCCACAGTTTATATGTCTCTTAATTTAAGGTTGTGTATTACTAATTTTTCAAGTTCAACATTGTACGCATAACATAAGATTCAACTTAAACAAAAAGTGGCTTCTTAATTATGGATTTCTTTTTTTAATTCTTAAAAATCATGTCTACCTCGGAAACTATTTATCTTATTGTTTATTGTTTGTTCCCAATAAATCTTGAAGACCATATTTGTAATTTCATTACAAAAAAGTGATGTTACTGATTTTCAAAAGGAATATGCAGAACGAGCTGGTATGATCTATTATTGATTGCATTAATACAGCTGGGAATATTATAGCTTCACAAATACTCTTCTTTTTATTATATTTTATATATATGTATGTATACAAAACGAGTTTTTTCTTTTTTTTTCAAAAAAAATTACAGAATCTTTTTTTTAAAAGAACTGTGAGAAAGTCTCAAGTTCTTGGTGGAAAAACATACATCATCTACTCTGGCTCATTCCAATCGTTCTTTCCTCTTGTGTCTGTGAATTCTTTTTGGCCCCTTTAACGATTTATAACAAAATTAAAATGTTGGTTGTGTTGTTATTCTATAATTAAAATTTCAGTAATACATATACATTCGCATTTAATGAAAAATTTGAGGGTGATGATCATTGAATTAAAAGTTAAAATATATTGATGATATTAATATGGTATTGAATTTAGAAGAACATTTATGTGCATTACATAAGTGTAGTTCTGTAATTAAATTTAGAATTAAAAAAAAGTAGAGTTTTGTAGTTTATGAAAAGCATTTAATTATGAGAAGAAAATTGAAGATGGTTTGAGTTTGATGAGGCAGTGAGATTTGAGTGTTTGGTGAATATGCAGTGGAGATGTAGATAAAGTAGAGAGAGTAAAGATAAGAAAAAGTAGGTAACTAGTAACTACCTTAGCATGATGATGCATGGAATTTAAGGAAGGAGGGTGATGAGTGAGAAGAATTTGTTATGTGAGAAAAGTTGGAAGAGAGAAGTGGGCTTAGGCTATAAACAACCAAAGGAGGTTACCTTACATTCCACGTTTCTTCCTCCCTCCCCCAAACAGCAGTATTTATGACCTTGTTTTCCTATCTTTCCTTTCCCCTCTCATTCATATCTCCATCTTCAACTTCTCCACCTTCCCTTTCTCTTCTGAATCCCATCAACTTCCTTTCTTTTTCTTCACATGGAAAAGCTTTCGCTGCTTTCTAAGGAAGACCATCACATGGATTTGCCTCCGGGATTTCGCTTCCACCCCACTGATGAAGAGCTTATAACCCATTACCTCTACAAGAAGGTCATTGACACCAACTTCTGCGCTAGGGCCATTGGAGAAGTCGACCTCAACAAGTCTGAGCCTTGGGATTTGCCATGTGAGTCTAAACAATCCAATCTACTTCGCTTTTATCTATTCTGCTCTTTTCTTTCAAATTCAAACTTGGACCTTCTGTAGGGAAAGCCAAAATGGGAGAGAAGGAGTGGTACTTTTTCTGTGTCAGAGACAGAAAATACCCCACTGGCTTGAGAACCAACAGGGCCACTGAAGCCGGTTACTGGAAAGCCACGGGGAAAGACAAAGAGATTTTCAGAGGAAAATCTTTGGTCGGAATGAAAAAGACTCTCGTTTTCTACCGAGGTCGAGCACCCAAAGGAGAGAAAAGCAACTGGGTCATGCACGAGTACAGACTTGAGGGGAAATTCTCTGTTCACAACCTCCCCAAAACTGCAAAGGTATTCTACTGTTATTCTTTTTTTTTATTATTCTTTTGATTGTTCTCTTTCGATTTGTTATGGTTTCTTTATGATTGTGATTGTTGTTCTGTGGCAGAACGAGTGGGTGATCTGCAGGGTGTTTCAGAAAAGTTCTGCGGGGAAGAAAACTCATATTTCGGGGATAATGAGGTTGGACTCTTTTGCCAATGAATTGGGTTCTTCTGCTCTGCCACCCCTTTCGGATTCTTCACCTTCTATTGGCAACACTAAACCGCTGAATGAATCGGCTTACGTGCCCTGCTTCTCCAATCCAATTGATGTTCAAAGAAACCAAGAAGGGGTCTTTGATTCCCTCAACAACTCTATTTATGGGGTTTCTTCAAATCCCTTGGACTTTCTTCCCAGAATGCCACCTTCTGCCTCGTTCTACTCCACTCAAGCTGTTCAAGCTGTGCCTAATTTGACATTTCCCGGTTCTGTTTACACTCTGCAGGACCACACCATTCTGAGAGCCATGTGTGAAAACAATGGTAATGATTACAAGTCAGAGAGGGACATGATCAGTGTTTCACAGGAAACGGGTCTTACTACTGATATCAACCCTGAAACCTCTTCAAATTTTGATATGGGTAGGAGGCACTTTGACAATCACAATCATCCATCTGTTTCTGTTTCTGTTTCTGTTGCTCCATTGGATCTTGATGGTTTGTGGAATTACTAAGTTATTAAATAAAGGACCTTTTACAATGAAAAGTGACATTAACCCCACTTTTGAGCTTAAAGGAATAGGAACAAGAAGAGCTTCGGATGGGGTTGATGCTGTTGTCTCTCTGTATAGATTTTATCGAAAAACATGTATTGAAACATATGTTAAAGTGTAATTAGGCTGGTTTTGTCTCTAGACACTAAAGGGTTGTGGCTGGTATTAGCATTTGCATTAGCATGAACATGATTATTTTGTTTGAGCTTGGATTGAAAATCATAATAGTATGAGACTGTTGGATTAAGATCTGAACATAATGATTGTGTAGCGTATCTTGTTGATCTTGCCTTTCTGGTTTGGATCAGTATAGTCCAGCTAATACTGAGACCAAGACCAAGACCAAGAGCTTGATTCGGTTAATGTTTGAATTGAATAGCATATTTTAGTTTTAAAATGTGGGGTGGTACGGTTACCAAAGAAAATCCTGAATTCTCTATCTATCTATTTGGACACACGTGCACCAGCATACTTTGACATAGACAAATGTTAACAAACTTATCTGCATTTACCTACTCCCAACCTCACTGTGCAAAACACGACTCTCACCTCTGAACTTCTCTTCCCTTTCTCTTTCTGTTTACGTGCGTGTGTGTTAATGACAACACTCCATCATTCATTGTCAAATGCAAAAATTCAAACGTTTTACCTAAAACATCTTAGCACATCACTTTAGTGCTGGTGTTCAGAATTCACACCAATCTTTCCCATGTTTTTCGTATTGTTAATAAGAAGGATGACAACAATATTCACTCAAAAAATAATTTTATTTACTAGGAAAGCGTCTCATAATGTAAATACGTTGGGTTTAGTTTGTTTAAGTGAGTTGAGAACAAAGTATTTGTGCCAGTGCAACCTCCAACATATCAGTGTTGAGTATGACACGTAACAAAATCTATACATGACCAATGGCATGGCGTCTGCAATAAAAAAAAATCAAAGTTAAAAAGAAATTGGCATATGGGCTAATATACTAGCACTTTATCTGATATATTTTGTTTCTTGTTCTTGTGCTTTTCAATCAAATTCCATCCCACTAAGCTACATTCTTATAGTTATTTTTCTTGTAGAATTCTTTTTTAGTTGACATTAGTCAAGTTTTTTAAACCAATGTGGATGAAACTATTTTTTTTTTTACAATGTTAATGAAAGTTATTTCTATTGTTGTCATCTATACATGTTATTTTTTGGTTTTATTAAGATTTTTTTAAGTGACATCAACGTTACTATGCTTTTATAAAAAGTTGTTCAAGAAAAAAATTTCTAACGCGACGGGAAAGTTTCACCGATCTTAACTATAATACTTTTCACTCAGTTGAAAATGTTTTTAAACTTATATTAATTAAAAAGTCGACAAAAAAACTTTAATCAGTAATGTTGAAAAAATAATTCCATCTAATATCAGTCAAAATAGTTATAATCGATATTAGTTAAGAATAATTTTGATAATGTCAATCAATTTTTTTATAAAAATAAATAAATAAATAAGTCTTTGAAAATGTTAGCAAAGAGTAGCTGAATCATGATTGATAAAAAAAATATCATTGACTAATATCTTTGTTAAAATATATTTTGATTTGATAATAATTTATATATTTCATTTAAAATTAATAAACTTAAATGGTTTTATTGAAATAAAAAGATAGTTTAACTACTTTGAAAATGGTGAAATAATGTTAGTTAATGAGGAAGGGTTGTGATAATTTATTGTTCCATTATGATATGAATTCCGTTTTTAAGCTGTAATGGCATGACATGAGAGCATTGATCTTCTTTTTCTTATTTTGTCCAAAAATACAATATACTTATCTCTTTTGTACCATGTGGTGTTTACATTTATGTCACATGACAAATCCCCTCAAAACTCCATCAATTTGAGTCCTGCACGTCTTCATCCTTAACTCCATCAAAACACTCACTCACTACCAATTTGTCTTTTTATCATTTTCCTCTCACTCACTTTGATGCCAAATAAATACGTTAAAAAAGATATTCACTGTTAATATTTCATTTTCTTCATCATATAACCACACCACACCACTCCAACACCCTTATCCTTTCTCAAAAATTTTACCCTCCCTTCTACATTGCCCTATCACCTGTTTAATTTTATTTAGTATATTTCACTGTAGGAATGAGATTGAAATCAAAAATTAACTTTGCAGGAGGTGTTATTACTTTTCTGGCTCTATCCTTTGATTGGTGCAATTTGGTATAAGTTTAGAAACACCAACTACCTTATCATCATCATCATCCTGTGCCCTAGGGCATTCCAGGTTTCAAAATTAGAAAATTAAATTATTATTAGGTTGTTAAAACTAAAATTTGTCCTTTCAACATGAGTAAAATTTTAAGAATAAATATATTTTTCGTTCAGCCACTGTATGGTGACACAAAATAAGTGAAAAAAATGGTTAAAGGTTGAAAACATGAAAATTTGTTGTGGCATCGAAGATTGTGTAAGGAATGCAGTAGCTGAGGTACCTGACTTACCCTAACGAGAATTGGGAATGGGAGTGTGTCCCACACCGTCTGATGTCAGACTAAGGACAAAGTTAGGCCTTTTTAACTGTCCAAATCTAAGTGCTGCCATCTTCCCTACCCATCACATTTTTTTCTTCTTTTACATATTTCTCTATTATCTATAACATTTTATATCTACAGTCAAAAATCAACAAATACTAATATTTCACATGATTTATCTTACTTTTTTTAGAAAAGTTGAAAAATAAATTTAGTCAAACATATTCTTTAAGAGATAATTAAGTTAAGATATAAACTTTCTTTTGAAGATTTTTTTAATTATCACTTTAAAAAAAATATTAACTATTTCTTTTTATGTATAACTAATTTAAATTTATAAATAATTTTTTTCTTGTTAAAAATCATATAATAAACTTTGTAATACTTTACGCAATATTATTTGTTTGTGTTTTTTATTTCCTTTTGTTATTATGACATGTAATAAATTATATATAATATATAAATAAAATATGTTGTTACACAAATTATTTTACAAATATCATTTTAAATAAATTTAAATTATGTATATGAATTAAGAGTAATTTGAATTTTATCATGAATAAAGAAGAAAAGGAGAATGAATTGTATGATATGTTGAACACTTCAATTATATTTTTAACAATAATACAATTTTGATAACAAAAATGTTGTTCTAAGATAAGTTTATCTTAAGGTATTCTCTTAAGTGGAATTATAAAACCCACGAGAATGTGACAGTTGTCTCTTACCAAAATGTCATGAAAGCAGTCTGTTTGAATTTTTTATAAGCACTTGAAGTAATAATTTTTTATGTTTGAGATTTTATCATAATTTAGGTCAAATATAATGCCATTTACATACTATATTTTAACATATTGAAAATTATTGTAATATAATATTTAGAGTGCACAAAACTTACTTCCGTGTGGCAGTGCCTTGCCAAAGTCCAAAAGGCAAAAATTGATTTCCATTATTGTGTGTGATTCTGGTCTTCACGACCCACTCAGCCTTCAATCATTGTTCTATAAGAATTCTTCTATTTTTTCTCACAATCCCATGAACAAATATTCACAAGCCACCATGATTAATATCTAAACATCTTCATTTGAAAATGTACAAATTAGCTTACCATGACAGAGATAACATAATATTTAAAATAAATAATTTTTCACACAACCTTATTTTTTAGTAGTTATCTTTATGGATCTTGCAAACTAATAAAATAAGCATTCCTCCTTTATCTATACATAAAAAAAGTGAATAAAGCAAATGAGTAATTGAAAAAGAAATGAAAGAATTCCAAGAATAAAGGGCCATGGGAAACTACGTGTATGGGATCATGTTGTCACGTGTCACTATCATGTTTGCTAACCACAATGTTGATTCTTACTATGATTAGATAATGTCAATTATTTCACACCCTTGAGGCCACTTAATGGAGTTTTATTATTGATATACTTCCAACGTGGTATCCAAATGAAGTAAGTGGAAACATTATAAAAATAAAAGATGCAAACAATGAACACAAAATAGAGATATCCATGGAGATTTTATTTGTAAAAAGTATATATAATGAAGCTTAATCCAAAGCAGAAGAGAGTGAAAGGTCAATGTTAGCCTTATTTCCTTGGCCTAGTAACCACACAAAATGATTGCAGTGTGGTGTAGGAGTGAGACATTTCGAACAAATGGTCATTTTCCTAGAATAAGAAATTATATGGTTAGTTAGTACATTCCCTTTATGCATAAATGAAACTAATAGTAAAAGAGATCTCATTCAACAAATTGATACGCATTCTTCCAAGCCCATGCACCTCATCATGTCAATGGCAATATGGAGCCATGTAATTGGGTTTCAGGAAAAGTGGGGTTACCTTATGTGAAAGGGTGAAGAGAGATCATTTGAACTTTGGAAAATATCATATAAGTTACAACCACACCTTGGGGAAATCCAATTGGGGCTTCAATTCAAAGCCAAATTGGAGTTTTGTTTCGGAAGGGAATGGTGCCTCATAGGTGGACTCTTTTGGTGTCATTATTCATTACAAAACTTCTAAACGCATATGCCACAAATTTCTTTTGGTAAAATTTCATATGCTTACATTTCTTGTTAGTCCTCTAAAATAAGGCCAAATATTTCACCTTCATTACACTTGCCCACTAAACTATTAGGGTCAACTCTTAGGGAATTGGTTCCATCCACATCATATCAATATAATTTCTATATCCTCAAAGTGTCCATGTGCCAAGGCTGATTTAGAAGGTGGTGCTTCAAAGTTTGCAAAAAAAATTATGTAATTTTTTATCATTACTTACCATCACCTCCTTCAAATTAAAACAAGTACTTTTAATAATTTATTATGATAATGAATTACAAGTCAAATATGATGTGTATATATGGTATGTATGGAATTGTAATTGTGGGGGATAAAAATTAAAATGACATCTACTGTAGTGTTTTTAAGAAAAATTTGATGGAAAAATTGAAAAAGTGGAGCAAATAGTAATTTGCCAAATATGAAAAGAGGCTACAGCCATGGATGTTGTTTTGATTGGTGAGAGATGTGTAAAGAAATAGGAAAGTAGTTTTAATGAGTGATTAGATTTTTGTGAAGAAGCATTGGAATATGTGGATAATATGATATTTAATTTCCGTGTGTTAAATACGTTGATAATCCCCTCTTTTTACCAAAAACTAAAAAAGCGTGGATTAATTGGAATGCAATAAGAAAAGAGGCGTGAAAATATACACAGTTGCTTACTTTATTGGCAATTTCCAAAAGCTTTACTTTTGATCTCTTTGACTTGGATTAGAAATGATTCGAATTTGATAGGATGGAGATGTGCCTCCTAACTTTGTGTTTTCTCAACCTTTTTGTAAACACTTGAGATTAAGATATATTCTTCCCTGATAGCGACCTTTTCTCTTCATTTTTTTCTCCATTACTCTCCCATTCTGCTATCTTTGCTTCCACTAACTTCTCCCATCCACTATCAATTCACACCAAAACCATATCTTCCTAACCTTTTTTTTGTTAATACAAATTGTTAACAGCATCAACATTACAATCAACACTTTCTGAATGGCCCGTTTTCAAGGATATCTTGTCAGATCAAACGTTGGGCTTATTATATTCAAGCCCAAAAATCAACACTATCCAACAACATTAGACAAGTCGAATCTTAAGCAATTAAGTAATATTTTTCGCATGGACTAAAGAACTGTGACACTTTTTTTTACAAGAACCTGCTGGATTATCATTGAAGATCGGACCCAGAAGGTGGTTTTCTTTTGTAGCTGTTTGTTCTTCATTCTTTGTTATTGATTTAATGCACTCCTTAATCTTGGTGGGGCTGGGATTATTAATTTGTATTATGGCACATTTCATAAATATTTATACAATGTTAGTATCACTGTACAATGTGAAGGCAATCGTTTCACTATTGTTTATAAGAGAGGTGAAACAAGAAACTGTTCATTCAAATTAATTGCTAAACCGAGCATAGTTTTCATTTCCATATTGGGAAGAAAAGAGAGAGATCTGTATAAAGAACTGATCTCTGCATAAGAAGAAAGAAGTTGATTTTCAAAGTATTTATTAGACACTTAATTATGTGGTCAGATGCTTGGATGATGCTTCCTTCCCCATTCTTTCCCATCGAGAATATGATTCATAATTTACAGGTAATGTTTACCAGATGTATATGTTGTTGTTGCTTCTCTGATACTTATGAGATTGTAGGGAATAAAAGGTAATATGCCTAAATCATGAATGGTTTTATTGCATTTGGAATAGGAAAATAGACAGACAACAATAGAATACGTTAGAGATGAGATGGGACTTTCTGGTATCACTTTGTAGTTTGTTTGTCATACATTATGCGAATCAGGTCCACTAGTTGAGACTAACTTTCTGAAAGAATATTCAAGAAATAGACATGTTTAGCAGTTATTTGAATAGAATGAAAATGGCTATGTGATAGTTCCGCCAAGAATGATTGATGAAATGAACTCCATTGTGACTTTATGTCGTGAGGGAACATTCTTTTTCCCCTGTAACTGAGGTCACAACCACCGGAATATCAGTGACTGAAAATTTGAAGCTCTTGTGCCTTATAAAAGAATAATATAATTTGAAGTCACAAATAAATGGATGTAAGTTTAACTTAATGAATAAAAGTAGATGGAACCAAGAATATCTGATGAATTCGAATTCTCTTATTAACAAAACCTAAGACATTAATAACTAATATTTATCTATTTAAACAAAATTAAAAGATAAAAAGTCATTTCTACGCATTCAATAGCCCTAAAATAGTAAAGCTAATACCATGATTCTCGGAGTGAACAATAGATACATGTCTAAAAGAAATAACTCATTCTATTTTACAACAAAAATTTTGGAACACATTATAACTGGGTTTTCATAATAGCATACATTGTATTTGTATCTGGCCATAACTAGCGATAACTATCACTGTCTACAAGCTTAAGGCCCCAGCTCATATCCTCACAGTGCCTCACATATGGAACAAGTTCACCTGTGTCAGTTCCTCTCTTGGCCTTGCAGTCATAGAAAGGAGGAGCATGGAAACATGGCTCCATTGACATGGCACGTCGACACGGGGGATCTGGGGCTGTTCGATTCTCAGGTTTGTACAGAATCCATGGTTTTAAACCTCCAAGCCCCTGAGCCACATAGCCAAAAGTAGACCACGAGCTTGTGACCAACACATCAGTTAAGCTCAAGAGATACATTTCTGCCCAAGCTTTTTGGTTGTGCGTCTGCTTCTGTGTTTGCTGATATCCTTCATGGCTCGGCTGGTAAACACCAACCACTTCTCCCGTCACTGTAGGATATTCCCAATACATGTCTCTTACCTTTTCAAAATAGCCAGAGCTTAAGGATGCCATTAATACCGCTTTTGACTTGGGAATTCCTGATGAATTGATTGCATCCTGCTGATGGTTAACATCAGGCAAAAGTTTCTGCTTCATAGTACAAGCTAAGATCTGATCCAATACATGTTCAAATGGACCAGGTTCTGTGTCAAACACTCTAATTTGTATCCCTACTCTTTCATCGACTTTAGCTAAATAAGCTTGATAGTACCTGGTAACAAGTCCCCACACACTGTTAGTGGGGTGGAACAGATACCTACCCAAGAAATGGAAAACTGTTTCCTTATTTGGGAAGAGATCATTCAGTTCCTGCTCAAATGATGGCATCAAGAATAGAGATGGGACGAAGTAATTATCTGTTTTCATCACTAACCAAGGCACTTCCTGGAGAAAATATTGCTCTTCATCACAAAAGAAAAGCTTATCATGATCATCATAATCATGGACTATGTGAAGGTAGACAAAAGAAGGAACATTGGAATTTACAACCGATTTATTTTTCAGCATTTTCCCATGACATTGATCAGAATTCTGACTGAAATTATTAAACTGAGCAGTAAGAGGAAAATCAGCAGGGAGAAACCAGGAAGCATCTGGAAATGGCTCACAAAAAAGATCAACCATATCCACTCCAGGGTCAACCAGCAGAACACGGTTTGTGAGAAGAGCATAGAGAAATGCAGAAGCTAGGGTCAATAACCTATTCCCTAACCCACTATATGAAATCCATACAACATATTTACAAGGTGAGGACTCTGTAAATTTACCAGACCTAAGTTGTTCCACTGTTTTGTTATAGAATTCAGTGTAAGGTCCACACTGTTTGTGTTGAGCTTCATATTTTCTTAACCTAGAAATGAGGTAAGAAGAAGGATTTCCTGACAGCCCTCTGAGATGATACATGGCTGATTGGTACCTGCTGAGACAAGAATTTTCATCAAATCCATCAACTAGAAGGCCACCGCGCAGTTTATCTTGAAGCAACTCAACAGAATCAGGGGTATCATTGTTCAAATCTACAAGTCATAAGAGGAAGAAGAAATGAAATGTTACAACTTTAGCAATGGGGTGGGATAAAAAGGTGAAAGTAGTTACCCCTTCAGCAAAGAAATGAAAAAAGGTACCTTGAGTGATTTGAAAGAGAGGGTTGAGTGATGAGGGTTCGCGAAGGGCGGCATCTGAGGGAGGGTCTCGAAGAACAACGGAGAGTGAGAAAACAACAGAGCAGAGGACGAAAGAAGCGACGAAAAAAGCCATCAAACGCATGAGAGAGAGACTGAAGGCACATTTAGAGTCCAAATCGGAGTGTGAGAATGAGAACTTCTTCATCACAAAAATTGGTGGTACAACAGTGAATGAATGCACTGAGTGGGAGTGAGTGGGTGTTGGAGCAGAGAGAGTGATTTGGTTTAGACGCAGCAGATCATGATGCGAGAGACATTAATTTTTTTGGTTACAATGGTTTAATAACGTTGTACTTCTCTCAAAATTAGGATAATAATAATCTTAGTGTTTCTCAAAATTGGATGAAATCATGTAAATCCACTGTCGGTGCCACTGGTAAACTGCATTCATTCATGGCAACCTCCGCGGATTTTCATTTTAAAATTCAAACAAAAACATAAAAAATGATGTCACATTTATTAATTTTTCGGTTTTACCTACTTTCTACGCCTACATACTGTTCAAATAATAAATTATACAATTTATATAAGAATAAAAATAATTAATTATTATATTAATCATTGAGATTTTTTAAAATTTAAATACTAAAATACTTTTAAATTAAAAAGAGTAAAAATGAATTTATTTCAAAATTTTAATAATTTAACATTTTGCTGTGGGCTTCTCCCTCTTTTTTGGATAATTTCATTTTGAGCTTTGTCTTGTCTTTTGGCTTCTCTTCTAGGAACTCTCAAGTATCTCATGTCTTGCTAAATAGACAGAATCTTGAGTTCCTCGAAATTAGTAAATTCTGTGAAACCTGTTTTATGTTATTATGAATGCGAGCTCGCGGCAGAAAGAAGATAACTCTCAAAGAACATTAAAAATGGTGATTAGTGCTTGTTGAGCAGTTAATGAATGAATTATGGATTAAATATCTCAAAGAAGCCACACAAAAATACCTCTTATTTAACTAATTAGTAACAACCTTCCTTTACGTATTAAAAAAAAGTCGGTTTGGAAGAATTAAATAAATAATTCGTGCAACTAATTGAATAAAAAATTATTCCCGCAAATAATTCAATAAAAATTAACCAAACCTCGTAAAAATGCACTGTAATGTCATGTGGATAGCCCTGTTTATTCGTATATATTGTTTACAATGACTTTTCAAGGTACAACATTCATTTTTCTTTTTTCAGAATCTCTCCTTTATAGATAGATTTTTTTAAGGTTATTTGGTTCTCTTGATAGTAATATTCTTTACTTTTTTTATCTTCTAAATTTTGTATTATATTGATTTTACCATATCTGAAATAATAATATTAAAAAGATTCAGATTTGGTCTTTAATCAGAGTCTAAAATCTGATAAAAAATTGCTTGATTATGAAAATTTTCTTGGTTGATTTACGAAATTTCTCATGATTATTATTCTTATAGGGTCTTATTTTTTTTCAATTTATGTTATGGTTTTGGTATAGAAACTACCAGTGTGATCAACAAAATACCTACTAAAATAGTTTTTCAACCTTGAATATAAATTATAAATACTAAGAGTGTAACTTGGCTCAATTCCCTATCTAACACCATTTACACTTTTATTTTTCTATCTAGCACTTTTTTGTTTTTATTTTCCTATCTAGCACCTTTTTGTTTTTATTTTCCTATTTAATACCCTTTTATTTTTTATTTCCCTATCTAGCATCATTTCAAAAATAAATAAATAAATAATAAATTAATTTTTTTATCATTTTAATTTTGAATATATTAAAAAATAAGTATTTTTAATGTTTAAAATAGTTAGAAATATAATTAATGAATAAAGAAATGAGTTTTTTACAAAATAAAAATAAAAAGTAATAAATTAAAAATGTTTAGTTTAATTTTTTTTTAATAATGAAAAAAATAAAAAATTAAACTCTACAACAACATAAAAGTTGAATCTATAAACATAAATTAATATTTATTTTTATTATTATTGATGATGTAATCATGTTAATTTCAAGTAAAAAATACAGGATATAA
>Ga0123342_1008225_pt1 | contig 13287 bp, 4 predicted proteins | sample Turbeawhitnodule_FD_89960 | JGI IMG/M metagenome (GOLD analysis project Ga0123342, IMG submission 89960) | Root nodule microbial communities of legume samples collected from Mexico - Turtle bean Mexico white nodule | ecosystem: Host-associated > Plants > Roots > Nodule | place: Mexico: Nepantla...
ATTTCAAACAACCCAAGGCGAACCTTCGGCTCTTGATACCACTTGTTGGAAAAAACGGGTAATTTTCCCACTAAAACAAAACCCTAACAGAGCTACCCGACAAATAATATTGAATAAATAAAGTGGAATAATAAAAGAGATAAAGAGGAAAAACACACCCGAAAATTGTTAACAGAGTTCGGCCTGTTTAGCCTAATATCCGAGCACAGCAAAAACAACTCCCTTTTATTATTATGAGAGAAGATATTACAAATTGGGATATATAACAGTGAAGGAGAAGAGTTTAATTTATAACCCTCAAACCACCTTCCCAAACAATGAACCCACCGATGTGGGACTTGGGATTAAGCCAAAATCAACAGTTTGGTGGTGTTTTTTTTCAGCAGTTTGGTGGTGACTCATTAGTTTCTCTTTATCTCATCTCTATTATTTTTGTTTTCCAAAATTGTGATTCCGCAACATAGTTCCATATCCAAAAGGTCTCCATAATGCAAAGTTTGAAACTCAAACTAAATATACAAGACGAGAAAAACTCACTAAACTTACACCACCAATGATCAAGCACTACCACCAGCCACAAAGCAACACACAACCTTCACAAATGTATTGAAAAACTCCAACACCAACACACTCACTGTCCATCATAATCAATTTATTTTCAGAAGGGTAAAATTGGAATTTTAAAACTTTTGGGGTGCAGCTTGAAATCTTGGGGATGCAGAAAGAAAAGGCCCAATTTGAGTCATACAAAGGTGTAGTTTTACTGGACCATAGTTCATTAGACTTGTTTGTGTTTTGTAACACTTTAAGGTACACATCAAATTAGATTGGATAAGTAATAGAAATAGTAAGTAACTACGTGTTTGAGATTAGTATCAGCAACAACAATCAATGCATATCTATTTTCTTGATATTTAAGTTCATGTTTAATTTCTACAAAATTACCTTCCTGTTTAAAACCAAGTAAAACCCAACGTGTGTACTTGCTTTTGGATAGAAGTTGATTGTGGAACTTAACTACTTGCTTTCGTGCCTACAAAATATCTGCGTTCACGAAGGTGTTAGAGAATCTTGACAACGATATACTACTTACACAACTGACTTTTCTTTTTTAGACGAGAGATAGTAACAAAAAGAAGATGAATGATTGTGTTAGGTTGGGTGATACCTAAACAAAAAATAGAAATAATGAAAAATGAGAAACACATGTGAGTATGTTCCTTGATTAACTCGTTATATAATATAATGGGTATCATCATAGCAGTGAGGATAATTTGAACTCCAATTATTTTGATTATCAAGAGTAGTGGTAGACATGCATTTCACCATAAAATTTGTGGCAACTGCAGAACCAAATTAAAATGGATGGGACAGCGTAACGTGTGGTTTTGTGGAGGACCTTATCTGGTCAATCACACCCACTTTCCTTCCTCATATGGAATCAAGCAGTTTTTTCTTATAGTTGGTCTTTTTGTTTTTGGATGGACGTGGATATTTATGCAGAAAAAGGAGACATATATTGATATGCGGGTAGAGCAGTGACCACCACCACACATGCCATGTTTTGTATTTGAGATTTTATTACACAAAACCAACCCCACATCCCATCCCCAGAATTAATCCTTCACCACCCCAAAGAGAAAGGACAAGGATACTTTAACATTGGAGATTAGGATCTTCATCCCAAGTGGAATAAAGGGTATGCAAGCAGGTGCCACTTGAGTTATGGGCAACGCCCCTTAAAGACCCCAAACAACCAAGTTCAGTTAAGAGCACTGTCTTTTGGATCCTTATTCTCCTCATATTTTCACTTATTTCATTTTCATCACAACAACAACAAAACAGTAATAACATGCACGTTTCAGCTACCCATGTCCTTGTCCCTGGGACCGATTACATTTTATAGGCAAAGTTTTGATAATAATAATCATATACAATCCACTCTTCAACTTGGACACTGTTACTCGTCATAAATAATTGTTAAAGTTTGTCTTCTACGTCTTGTTTTATATTAATGAGTGCAGTAATTTATGTCCTGTACAAGTATTAAATTTACAACTTATAACTTTTTTTGTATTACTCTAACCTTTTTGGTAATTATAACTTTCGGACTGTGGAAAAGTGTTCAAATCCATGGCTAAGAAAACTTCTGAACTCAAAAAATAATTATAGAAGGTTTTCATTTACTTTACTAAATCAGCCTCTTAGAATTAATAACAATTATTTATTAAACACAACTATAAATATGTGTTATGTGAATTAAGTAATGCTTAATAGAAAACTATTAATTAATGATACCAAAAAGGAATTTTATTAAATAGATTGCTCGTGCCAAGACTATTACAGATGTTTTAATGTACTTGGGGTGCTTTCATATGTTCTGTCTTGTGACTTTGTCGAACAAAAGACCATGTTTAGTTTGGCTAAATGAAATGAAATAGGTATTATATTGCTATGTTTATTTAATTAGGTTTGTTTTTAGTCCTATAAATTTAAAGGAAATAGTTTGCTTCTATATTACAAATTCAGACACGCATAACTTAAAAAGTGAGACCCTTTACTTTCTTATTTTAGTAGTTCGACATAGTGTTTTCTATTTATATTTCCTTTTTTGAGGGAACATGTTACACGCTTGTAACTTATTTTAAATATTTATGAATTATATTAAAAAATATATAACTAACGTTTACACACGTTCCAAATACTAATTGCTGTAACAATTTTCGTAATCATTTTTTACAAATGCAACATTTACATGAGACGAGTGAGGAGAAAGAAGTTAGGTGTTGCTAGCAAAGTTATGTTAAGTACGTGACAATGACATGTGTAACTAGAAAAACAGTCATTGACATTAGAAGATGAACACGTATAAGAAAGGGAAACCTTTTACAAACCCACAATTGTATCAATATACAAGTCCTGCCAATCTCACACTTAGCATAGCTAGTGACCCTGCATAATTCACAGTATAGATTGCTAAAAAATTCTTATCCCATGCAATTAAGTGCAACATCGATGAAGGTTATGTCTCCAAAATGTTCATCTAGCCACTTCATTTTTATTCTATCCCCTCTTAGATATTGAGTGCTTAAATTTACTCAAAAGATAAAAATAATGTTATATATATATATATGAGTTGTTAAGGTAAATGTATTTACTCTTTTGGAGAGTAAGGATCGTCTCATTCACACAACACTCATAAATCAATACACCCTATAACAATTTCAACACGGTATTTCTTTTCCTGAAAATATTATGTCTTTATCCTACTTTCACCCCATTACATACATAATTTAATATCAAACAACAAATTCTCATCAACCATCATATTTTAAGTAATTCAACAACTATACCATAATTTTAATTACAATAATGATACATACTTGATATACTAGTCATGGTCAAATAACAATCTACAATGCACTGAAAAACAGGTGAACAAATTACAAAACCACAAGTCCCCTTAAATTTCATTTACAAAAAAAATGGCTTTTGAATAAGATGGAAGCTTGATCGGTGCTGAACTAAGTTAAAGCTTTTCAATATATATTAACTCAATCCAATAATACAATTCAAATTATTCCCTATATTATAAAATAAATACACAAACAAAAATTTAAAGTGCTACGATGTAATGAAATGACCATAAAATCCACTTAGTAGGTCCATTACTTACCAAAACAAATAAAATAAGATTCTTTCTCGAATTTACATGTAAAGAAAATTCACAACTCTAAGCAAAATTCTTATGCAGCTTTCTTGGACACAAGATATGTAAATGGTGTCATGAATGCAAAGGTTCAAAAGGAATCAAAACATATTCTCACATGAATTACATAAAGTGATTCAATTTCAACCATTTTAATCAATATATTACTTTACTCTTAAGAGAGACAATCCTGCAAGCAAAAATTAAAGTTGATGACCATATCACCCCCACATTTAGATCTTCTAACCTAGGGATCTATTGAAAAGAATAAAACTAGCTTCCCTTAACTTTAGCAGATGCTCACTAAGAACTTCAAATCCACCAAAAGCTTAAAGGTAAACATGCACCACAGAGTCCAGTTAAAATATCTAACTATATAACTAGGACTCTGAGTTAACATAGATTAACCATGAAGCTAAAAGAGTCATATGCAAAGCATAGACACAGATAACCCTAACAAGATCAAATTTTGACTCATGGAGAAGAGCAAAAATGAACTTATTCTATCGGAGATTCTAATCAGAGATAGTTTGTAGTCTTTGAGAGAAGGGAGAGAAAAAAAAAATGAAACTTTTAGAGGATGATGGTTCTTTTAAAATAAATGAATAACTATATTTTATATTATATGCTCTTTTCATTTTAATAATAAAATATTTTTATGTCATTTAAAATATACCACTTCTATTATAAAATTATTTTCTAGATCCTTATAAATAGAATAATAGTTTATGGTTTACAAAATTTATTGTTCTAAAATAATTTTATTTAAATTTTTTCTTTTTTTACCTTAGTTTTGTTGGACTCGAGTTTATTTAAATTTATCTTTTAGAGTATCTAAATTTATTTATGATACTATTTCATTTAGATTATACTCTAATACCTAATTTTTATTTTAAAAAGTATTTCTTAAAATAATTAAATTTAATATTTATAAAAAATAAAATAATATATCTGCCAGTATTCATAAGTATCTATGAATATAAAATAATCTGTGATGATTTTCAACTTGCTAACAAAGTAATTTTTTCTTAAAAATAGAATGACTGATAGATGGATAGCTACGGGGTTTCATCACCTCCCATGTAGACACTCTTTAAACACTTCATAAAGATGAATGATAATTTGGCACCCATATAAAGAAATAAATTTACTAATACTACACAATCTAAAATTTTAATATCTGAATTAAATCTTTTATTTTTTTAATTTAAAATATTAATATATATTATTATATCATTAAAATAGTTTATAAGTGGGTGTAATTTTTTAGGGATTGTCAAGGTATAGTTTTTTCTTTTATAAATATTTTTACTGTTGCCACATCTCTTTTGTTTCTATATTTCCACTGCTCATGTATAAACCTCGGAAAGAAACACGGGTTGTTGGGGGTGATCATCGCTGCTTTTTGTCACACAACTGTTCATTTTTTGAATTAATTTTCCTTTATTTATATTTCTTTTTTCAAGTTGCAAGTTTAAATCTCTTTAGAAAGTAAACACATGCCCCACATGATTGTTGTCATTGCAGAGTCATTACTAAAAGTACCTTAGCACGTGAACGATTTCCACAGTATCAAATTTCAAAACGGGGACACCGACGCCTATGATGCAGGACCACTCAACACATTGCTATGCTATGTGCTGGTATTCTTATTTTTGCAGAATGGTACTTGTTTTTTCGTTTATTTTATTTTCTGCCCGAAAATATTAATAAAATAAATAGGACAAGTTTAGCTTCCCCTGTTCTTTCTTTTTTTTCTAGACAGTCTTTTAGACTAATGTTCTTTTTTGCATGAATTAGAGATACCTCAATTTCCATAGAAAGCTAGTAATAACAAAGGAACGGTCAAGAATTTAAGAGCAGTACCAATATGGCAATACTTTTCTTCCTTTTCATGTGCATCAAATATTCGACCTCATTTGGTTGCAGATAAAGTGAATGGGAAAGGAAACAAAATCAAATTAATTAAGTGCTACTTGTACCACAAAATGCAATCCATCCACTTTACATAAATTTTTAGTTTCTTATCTCTACATAGTCAAACAAGTACTGAAACCTCACCTTATGATGTCCTACCTCTTTCACCTGACACTGTAAATACAACATATAATTTCTCCTATGAGACTCTTTGAGATTATTATTATTATTATTATTATTACACTTAATACTTGTGAAAGGGAAAACAACTTCAAACATTCAAAATAAAACAGACTTACAATTATATGTCTCTCAAAGAACACATCTGAACAATAAAAAAAAAAAAAAAACTGATACTCTCTCCCCTCTTATGCAAGGGAAGAAAACCTGAAAAACATGATATCAGACATATACACAAACTCTTTATCCAGAACAACTAGATTGGTTGAACTAAATAAAAAATTGACATTACAGGAATATTTCTGATGTGTATACACTATATAAATTGGCTGCCTACATGGTTAATGGGAGCTATTATTCTACTACTCTAGTTCCAACTGGTTTTACTTTTACATCCTCCGGGTGTAACAAAATTTTTTGAGGAAACTTTAGAAATTGGTTTTTCTCTATGTATGAATCCCTATGGACTATGCTAGACTGCAGTTCCTTTGTTATGCAACTGATGACAATGGCTGCAATGGGTTGGGTTCTGGTTTGGAAAAAACAGCAATCAACTTCTCCTTTGTAAGTTGTTCAGATCCTTCGGACTTAATTACAAATGTGTGGAAAACAGTATCATTTGCAGCAGCAAATTTTGATTCTACAACACTGATTTTTGCCTCTTTGAGTGTTTCAATTACTTTTGATACAGGGTGAGTATCAAAAGGGCAACTCACCTTTACAGTTACCTCATCTTGAGCAGCTTGAATATCCACATCAGGAGCTTCCTTCTCTTGATTTTGATTTTCAGATCTGGAGTTATCTTCCAAAACTGATCCATCTTTCGAGCTGCTTCCAAATCTCTCTCTTTCATCCTCCATGATCTTGACTTTGGCCTGAAGCTCGTTGATATAGGCAATGGCATCGCCCAACAACGAAGCTTTGTCCATCTTGGAGATATTAGGGACCACAGATCTCAATGCATAGAACCGTTGGTTGAGCTTCTCACGTCTCTGCCTCTCGGCCTCCACATGATTGAGGGGTTCTTCCCTTCCATTAGCAGGCTTCCTACCCCGCTTCCTGGGCTTCCTTTCATCCAAAACACTGGGTTGCTCCTCCTTGCAAGAGGCCTCGACGTCAGAAAGCTCCGAATCAACAACAACCGGCCTCACATGAGAAGGCCTAGAAGTGGCTCCGCTAAAGTCAATTTGCATTTGCACCTGCCTTTGAGGTTGATAGCTGTTGCCCAGCCGGAAATCCTGTCTAACGCCATTAACCAGTTCCGCAACAACACTGCTAGTGGATGCCCTAGGAGCAAAAATCTCAACAGGACCACCCTGCTTCACACCCGAATTCACTGCCCAACCTGGAACATGAAGACCATTCCTTACATTTGGATTGTTGTTAAGGTTGTTCCCATTGGGGAGAGCATGGCCTGCCCAAGGCCTGTTATCTTCCATTTTTCTAACAGCAAGTTTCTCTCTGAAATGCGTCCTATTGCCAGTCCGATTGCCAATTGGGTTCGAAAAAAGTTTGGGAATTGGAACACCTCCATCTATCTTATTACCATCCCCAATTGCCAAACCGGTAAAAACCGCATTCCCACCCGCGCTCACGTTCACCCCAGGGTACTGGGAACACTGCGTGGAGAATACAGACTTAACAGCCTGCACGAGTTCAAAGTTCTCGGGTAACACTCTCACAGAACCCAACTCCACCACTCCCAAATCAGTAGGGACCATAACAATGGTCTGAATTCCCGCGGATTTCACCAAGGAAGAACGCACGCAGAAATCAGGCACAGATTTCAGCCACAAATGCTTCCCGGAGACGAAGCACGTACCTGGAACACCATGCCCCCGAGGGAAAGAGAAGTACATGGAAGCAAGGAAGAACATCTCCGTGTCGGTCACGTGGTCAAGGCCAAAGGCATAATTGTCCTCCTCCGAACCTCCAAAAGTAGTGTGCAGCTTCTGTAACACCACCTTCCTCATCCTCTGCTGCATCTCCTCATCCACGCGAAGAAGCCTCAGCTTTCCTCTCAGCGCACCCTCCTCTTCCTCGTTGGGCTCCCTGCAGCACCCGTCTCCCCAACTCAGAACCCAGTCACCAGATTTCGACTGCGAGAGCTGCCAGAAAATCGCATAGTTCCAACTGAAATTTGAGTCGTTGGGACGCTCCACCAGATCCGAGAGCTTGTTCTGAAGTCCCTCGTCGCTCCCAACCGCCATTAAAACACTCTCATTCGACACCGAGTTTGTTGTTAAGAACTCCAGAGCTAGACCACCAAGAACAGCCCCAACTATGGCCTTATCCTCTTCGTCCCACGCCACGCTCCCTAACCCCGCGTCAACCTTCATCTCCTAAACAAATTCAAAACACCAACCTCCAACCAATTATCTCAAGTTTCCAACCCCTCAATCCAACCCCACGAACCTCCTCTAATAACCGAAATGCAAATGTTTGTCCGCTTCCATCTCATGAAGGCGCTCTCAGATCTTTCAGATTTCTGATTCGCAGACCAAAGCTAAAATAAAACCAGACAGAGAGACAAAGATAAAAACAGGAAGTGGGATTTACTTATGAAATTAAACTGGGAAAGGGGGGGACAAAACTGGACGAGAAAGGAAAGTTGTGGAGGAAAATACACATTCGGAAAAAACTGAGAATGAAAGGAAACAAAAGGAGAGACAAGGAGGTGTGTCGCCACCGAATGGAAAAAAAAAAAGGTTTTGTTGTTTGGTTGGTAATGGGATGTGAAAATTGGAGAAAGGAAAAAGGAAGGGGAAGCAAGGAAGGCTAGAGAAAGAGAAAACACACGAGAAGATAGAGAATTGAAAGCTGCAGGTTACACTCTCCTCTAGCCTCTACAACTTCTAACTGCAAAACGTTAAACCATGGTTAGGTCAACCTACCTTTCTTCTTTACCACAGTTAGTGCGCAACAATTATCACACCATGCCTCATGTCTTCTCTGTCTTGCCTTTCCTCTACTCCTTTTTTTACTATTTAATTAATTGGAACATATTGTAAACAAATTTTTTATCCACGTTTGATCCAAAAGAAAGCATTTAAATACTGATATGTATTTTATGTTTGACTCCAGAACAATCATTATATGGTAGAGTATTAATGTTAACTGTATAATAAAATATATAATATAGATACTTTTAAATGTGTGATAAATAAATGGTTTGAATATATAAATTATTAATTTTTATATTTTCGGTTTCACAATGCAACACCTTGATTGTTGTTTTCTTTTTACTCAAGATATTGTTGCCTAAATTAAGTACTTTCAACATAAATAGCTATATGTAAATACTTTATTATTAAAATCAATTTAAATTAAATACATTGGCACTTTAAATTTGGTTAACACACGGTCAATGATAAAGTATCATATGTAATTGTATTATTATTTTTTATAATAATTACTTAAAAACCGTATTGACAATAGATTGATTAATTTCTAATTAATTGACATTTAGAGTTTTTTTATATTAAGGGTAGGGAATGATTTAGTGAGCCAAAACAAGTGACAACAAACTTTAAACTTGTACTCTTTTGACCCTATTGTTAGTTTTAGTACAGTTCATAACTAAATTCTTTAACAATTAGGCTATTAGGGAACAACAAAATATTTATAGGAAGAAAATAATTTACTCTTATTAAAACTTCTTTTTATTTAGTGTATTATCCTAATACATATACTATTTTGCAAGTTTCAAAAGAAGATGGAGAGAATTTTAAAAAAATAAAAATAGCAGAATTTTAGAAATAAAACTGAATTATATATATACTATTTTAAATCATATATTTTTTAAAATTAACCTGAGTGAAGCAGACTAGCAGTGCAAATGTTTGGATACACGAGAATTTGCAAGAATAGAGGGTGAGTATGAAGGTGAGTCACGTGGTTGCTAGGGTCTTTTAGGTAGGAACAGTTGCAAACATGCAAAAATCTCACGTGCATAAGTGTTCTATTTGTTTATAATATAAATTGATTTTATTTTTCTTTTCCTATGTAAGTGCATGAAGAAAAAGAGGCTCAAACAAAATATGTATTTAAGACTAAACCTGTGTAACTCACAAGATCCAATTAAAGAGTTGATTTCTTCTAACAAGAGTTGTTTTGTGTACTCTAATATTGCACGGTATGGAGTTTTGTAACAGTAAAAACTTGTACTGGTTTTTTGTTATACTTCTTGTAACCTGTGTGGATATTTTTAAAACTTTCACTCTCCCCACCTTTTGTGATGGGTTTGTTACACTATTATACGGTGTAAAGACAAGTATGATCACCAAGAAAAGTAAAAGTTGATTTGACCAAGTGTTGCATGCTGTTTGCAAACCTTTTTAATCAAAAGAAAACACAATCAAAACCTTAAAACATTAATTTACCGAACAATGATGTCAAAAGTTAAACCAAAGATTATTCCTAGAAAATTAAAGGCGTTTTGATTTCTTTAGAGCTCACAAAATAAAACACAATATAGTTAATTTGAGTGGAACACAAGGCTAACTAAGCCTAAAAGTGATCCCAAAACTGAAGTTGTTGGTGATGTTATTTATATATATGTATACTTTTGTCTTTGGAGTGAAGTATTGAAGCAGTTTATCTTGATGGAGACCCGTGTCCCCTTGCTTCTTTTGTTGTTCATAAAATTTGACAATTGTCTTTTCAATTTTAAGGGTTACTGGAATATTAAATATGAATTTATATGAGCGTTTATGGAAAAAAAATGCTAAATATATTAATGAAATTATTAAAATTTGTGCATCAAAAATTAAACTGAAATCGAACTTCTTAATTAAACGCAAAAGTTGTATATAGTCAAATTATACAATCAACTATTTGTTTTAAAACAATAAAAAATAATTACTACCTAATAAAGTGGTTGAAAAATTTGAAACAACTAATTTTGTTTTTTTATTTTAAATGGAGTATATGTAGTTTTTGTGCACCCAACATATATATATATCTAGTAACAGCGAAACAATTATTCTGCGGAACATACACAATATTGAAATAAATTTGATTATTTTAAAAAAAGTATGCACTTAGTTAGGAATTAAATTAATATGAATTTAAAAGTTAGCTTAATAAGCATATGACCTCGTTTAATCAAATAATCTTGTTTAATGTGTGGGATTATTTTAATAATTTTACTTGTTTTTATTCACTAGTTCAGTTTATAACTTTTAAACTCTGTTTTTTATTTTTCATTTTTATCCTTGCTATTTTAAATATTTTATTTTTTATCCTTTTATTTTATAATAATTTTATATTTCTAAAAGATGATAAGACGAAATTATCAAATCTTGATATTTTTTAATATAAATTAAAATTATTATCCCATTTTTAAAGATAATCTTTATTAAAAAATCATAGACAGTAACAATAAAAATACTGAATATATTATTTATGTCATTTAACATATTTCAATTAATTCAATATTTGATTTAAAAATAATAATAATTAGTTATTTAAGCTATATTTTAACTTACATTTTAAATTGTGGTTTATAAGTTTTAAGTTTATTATACATAAATAATTATATATAAGTTACAAGATATTTACAGCTGGCATTGACATGCAATGCATTCAATTCCCGTGAGAACAATTGTCCCGTTCAGTTATATACATATGAACTTAACGTGATTCTTAAACTAACACTGATAAATCTTAACAAGGTTTACTAATTATTTAAAATGAAAAGCAGAATCAAAAAATATTTTAAGAAGCATACTTTGCGCATTCCCTACTACTCACCAATACTTTCTTTTAAAATAGTAGTATCGATTAAAAAAAAGTAAAAAAAAATGTTTTAATATGAGATGCATTGGTGGCGCGTGGAAAAAATGGTGCATGGTGCCGCCAGGTGGAGGAGCGTCACGCAAATCGTGAGGCCTCCGACTAACACGTTTCCAAACATCACACGCATCCCACGTGCCCTATTTCAGAACTGACCTCTCTCCACGTGTCTGAATCTGGATCATTCCTCTCGGGCTTTGAAGCAGAGTGGATGAAGCACGTGAAGTGCATTTAAACCTCCCTGGAATTGAATAATAAAGAAAAGAGAGAGAGAATATTAATATTAGTAACAGAAGAGTGGCGTGTGCATTAAAGTTACCTTTGACATTTCGCAATGCAAACCGTTGCCTCATCCAATAACCTATTGCCAGTACCCTCATCATCCTCTCTACTCTTCCCCCACCCCTTTATTTATTATCTTTTTAAACCGTTTCTTATATATATTTATTTTAATTTGAAGAAACTGAATTTCACCTGTAATCTCTCCAATAACAGATATTTTCTAGATTTATTTTTTTAAGAAAAAAAATCACAACTAAAAATACTCTATTGTGTTAATAGTATTTGCCTTAAATTAATAGTTATTTGAAAATTTTACAGTTTAAAAACAAAAATTAAATATATTACTTTTTAAAATATTTTTAGTAAAATAATATTACTTTCTCATTGATGTATTATTTTTATTGAAATCAATAGAATAGTTGACTAAAGAATAAATTATGAGTGAAAAATACTGTTCCTCTGAAAACAAAGAAATTAAATAATTTTTTAAATGCTTTAACTACAATAATTATAGGACGGGAGGACTGCTACTTTCAACGCAATAAAGAATTATCAAGACTTTCATATTCAAATAGAATGACAAAAAATGCATTAATTTCTTTTAATTAAAAATGTTGATTGAGTTTTTCTAATTTATAAAAAATGTATTTTTAAATTATTTTTAATTATTTTATTGAAAATAATATTGAAATCAAACATAAATATATTATTGGAATAATAACGTTAAATAGAACTTGAGTTAGTTGATAAATAGTTTTTTTACAAAAATATCAGTAAAAACCTTTATGTGGCCTGAAATTTTGGTAAGTTGGCACTACTACTTTCAAGGATCTGGGCCTTATACATAAGGAGCTCCCAACGAAGAAGTTCGATCTTATGGGACAGGAACGGATCCAACCATGAGATGGGTTTCTAATTTACTTACAGACTTCAATGAAAAGTTTTCTCCCTGTTCGGTCATGACAATTTCTTCCCTCACCTCCATATTTTCCTTCTGAATCCCATACTTCTAAAAAATATCGAAATTATTCTTTGACATTGATTTCCTTGTTAGTTTTTAATTTTTAATAACATGTGAAATTCAGAGACTTCTTACATTATTATAGAATTCAAAATTCAAAACTTAAAATTTATAAATTTATAAATTTTTGTATTTTAGAATATAAATTCTGAATTTTCAGTTTTTATATATTTCATAATATAAATTTAATATTTTAAGATTTAAATATTAAATTGTATAATGTCTGTAACCTCCCTAATTTTTACCCATTTATATAATAAAATAAAAGTAAAACAAACACTATCTACTTAACATATGAATATATATATATATATATATATATATATATATATATATATATATATATATATATATATATATATTTTTTATATATAAAAAAAAA
>Ga0123342_1008226_pt1 | contig 13285 bp, 9 predicted proteins | sample Turbeawhitnodule_FD_89960 | JGI IMG/M metagenome (GOLD analysis project Ga0123342, IMG submission 89960) | Root nodule microbial communities of legume samples collected from Mexico - Turtle bean Mexico white nodule | ecosystem: Host-associated > Plants > Roots > Nodule | place: Mexico: Nepantla...
AATGAATGTAAATTGTGACAGTTATAACTGACACTACTTACATATAAAAACCGCCACTACTTACACTGTGTTTAAAGTGGCGGGTGTTGCGGCGGGTAGCGTAAAACCGCCACATTAAACTTTCTAGCGGCCAGTTCTATGGCGGTTTGAGAAACCGCCACAAGCGTATATTGTGGCGGTTATAAACGTCACTTTATAAAAAATAACCGCCACAATATACACTTTTTTTTTGTAGTGTATAAAAATAAGGAAAGAATGTCACCTAGTTAAAGAAATATATAAAAACTAAGTGTTATTTATTATAGGGTATATGCTTATTTAAAAACAACAAGTAATGTTATGTTATTAAAAATATAAAGGAAGTCTAATATTTATTTTAAAACTAAAATGTTTCGAATATTAATTTTTAGAAAATTTTAAAAGATAAATATATCATTCAATAAATAACCTCATATTGGAAAGTGAAATCTTCCTTATTTATAGTGTGAACAATGATGTGTTGATTTCCCTAGAATTTATAGTGTGCACAATGGTGTGTTCTTTTATCTCAATAAAAATATAAATGAAAGAATTCAAGTATCACTAACGGTGGGGCAAGGGTAAAGGCTCATGTGAAGGATAAAGGAAAAGGGTTGAAAGAAACATTTAATTCCAAATATTAATATTAAAAAAGATAAATATTTTTAAATATAATTTGACTTAACTTAATTTTTATTACGTATAACTACAAGAAAATCATGAAATAAAAACAAATTTTATAGACAAAAAATAATTAAACTAAATTAGAGACCATTTTAAAGACAAAAAAATGGTTTTTTTTTTATTGTTAAATATTTTTTAAATTGTTATTTAATTAGCTACCAAGGTTTTAACTACCAATTATTTAGTTTCTAAATTTGGTAGCAAAAACTTTGGTAGCTAATTAGATACCAATTTAAAAATCATTTAATCATAATAAAAATTAATTAATCAAAAGTTGTTTTAGTGTTTAAAATGATCTCTAATTTAGTCATTATAATAATTAATTGTTTTTTTCTCGTTAAAATTAGTTTTTATTTCATGATTTTATGATTTTTTTTAGTAATAGATAATTTTTCTATTCATTAATGAGCAAAGCTTTTATTTTAGGGACGAAATAGTTGATTATATATTTTCACTGTTTATGGAATTTTATTTGAGTCAATGAAAATGAAGAAAAATAATAAAAAAAGCTATTGCCAGCTCAAAGTTTGAATTATATTCACAAAGCATGAAAGAAACCACTCATTCATCCTCCAATAATAATCAAGCAATTTGAAAACCAGAGGCAGTGTAGGCAGTATATGGTTTAATCTTTAATATAAAATTTCTGCAGAATAAACAGTAAAATTTGATAATGCATACAGTTTCATTTTCTAAAGGATAAGAAAATTGTTAAATTCTTTGAACACGTATGTTTCATTGACTACAAACATTCAATAATTACTTTTTTTAACTAAAATCGAATAAAAATTAAGTAATTAAAGTAAATTAGTTTTATTGAAAATATTATTATAAATAAAATTATTAAATATCTATTAGTTTTAAAAAAATTAATCATTATATTGATTAATTTAAATATTATTTTAAATTAAAAAATATTAATATCGAAATTAGTTTTTATATTATTAAAAAAAATTACAAAATATTTTTTAAATTAATATCTAATATTAGTTATCAAGTTTTAACTATTAATTATTTTATATTTTAAATTCATGTTTAATAATTAATTTAGAATTTAAAATAATAAATAATTAAAATTTTAATTTTTTTATTAGTCATTAAGAATCTTAATAATTAATAGATAATGTTAAATATCAATTTGAAAACTAATTCATAATTTTTTATTAAAAACTATTTTAGATATTAATAATTTTTTATTTTACAAAATAATATCTAACATGATTAATATAATAATTAATTATTTTTTATTTTAAATTAATTAATATTTAATAATTTTTTAATGTATATATATATATATATATTATTTATATTTTTTAAAAGAAAAATATATATTTTTAAATAATTAAAGTATCAAAAGATTTTGCCAATTTCTTCCGAAAGATAAAAGCCAACTACTAACTTTATTTTTAACTTTTTACTCCACATTTTTTATGAGATATTCAATTTTAAATGTGTTATAAATTACAAAAAAAAAAGTGTTCAGATGGCACCCATTTAATATTACAAAAAAAAAAAAGCTTCTAAAGTTTGAATTAATTATCTCTAAATTTTAAAAAAAATAGTTACTAATTATATTAATTAGGGAATAATTTAAAAAATTTAATTTTAAAATATTTTTTTTTAAGAAACCTTTTAATCTAAAAACAATTTTTTTTAAATAATTAAAAAATATTTAACAGTGTATAATAATAATAATTATTATTATAAATTATATATCATCATTTGATATGTGACTGTAAAGAATAATAATGTATGAAAAACACATGTTAACATCGTTATTCATTATTCTAAATACAAAAACCACCAAAAACCAAAATGGTATAAATACATTAATTTTTCTTCTTCAAGCACACAGAATCATTTGCATCCCAAACCGAAGCAAATTCCTTAAAGAAAGAAAAAACAGTTTCATTGAACATTATCTTCAAAAGCATGGCCAATGATTTGAGTTCAGGTGTTGAATCATACGAGCTTGAAAATGTTTCCGACCAAGAAACCTTTTATTCTTCCTCGTACGAGAATCCTATTGCAAACCCTAGCCATGCCCATGATGCCACTCAACTATTTGCATGCATGGTGGAAGCACCTGTGGCAGCGCGTGAGGTGCACGCGTCTCCAAAGTGGAAGCACTTCCGAGGCGTGAGGCGGCGGTCATGGGGGAAGTTTGCGGCGGAGATATGGGATCCAAAGAGAAACGGAAGGGTTTGGCTGGGAACGTATGAGACTGAAGAAGAAGCAGGTTTAGCTTATGATAGGGCTGCTTTCAAGATGAGAGGTAGCAAAGCAAAGCTGAATTTTCCACACTTGATTGGATCCAACGCGCCGCCGGAGAGAGTGATAGCGGCGGCAGTGGCTCCAAAGCCGAACCCGCCGGAGGCTTGTTTGCCTCCTTTGTCTACGGCAGAGGATGGTTCAGAGTCACAAGGGTCAAAGAAGAGGAGAAACCTAGCTGATTTGCTTAATAGGTTAGCTAAGAATAAAAGTCAAAGTATTATTACAAGAAAATTATAAAATAGAAATTAATTTTTAGAGATAAAAATAATTTATTGTTATAGTGACTAAATTAGAGACTATTTTAAAGATTAAAAAAATTTTGTTTTCTAAATTAGTTTCTATTATTGTTAAATGGTTTCTAAATTAGTATCTAATTAGATTATGGATATAAAACCTTGATTGCTAATTAGATATCGATTTAGAAACCATTTAACAATAATATAAACTAATTTAGAAACTAAAATTTTTTTAGTCTCTAAAAATGATATCTAATTTAGTCATATAGCAATTAATTATTTTTTGTTTCTAAAATTTGGTTTCTATTTTCTGATTTTCTTGTAGTGTATGATAGTATGAAATAAGAAAAAAATTTATCACATATATATTTCATCAATTCTCTAATAAAAAATTAAATAGTATTGAAATTTAAAAGTAAAAAATAAACATTTTCAATTACCTCTTTAGAAAAATATTACAGAAGGATTGAGAAAATTTAGTTTAATTTTTTTTATCAGTAATTAATTTCTAATAACAGTTTAGTATTTATTTTAATAATATATGTATTTATTATATTTTTATCAAAATATATTATATAGAAAAGTACTCTCAAATATATGTAACAGAACAAAACATATATAAAAGAAGCCTTCAATACCCTCCTAGAGGTTATCATCATAGGTAAGTTTTACTCTAGTATAGTTACTTATGAATTATGGAAATTTATTCTTCAAAAAATTTAGCTTTATTTCTTCTTAATTCTTTTGTCTATTTTTTTTTCTATCCTAATTTTGATGCATCACTTCTAGTACATCAATTAACCGAATTCAAAATTAGGAAAAAAATGAATGAATTTTTGAAAGGACAAAAACTAAATTTTGAAAATTTTACGACACTAAAACATAGTTAACATTTTATTTATTTAAGAAGATAGGTTAAGTTTGATAATAGAATATTTCTGTGATTTCTAAAAGTAAAAATGGTTGATTTGATCATTGGTGAACAAAAGTTGTTGGGTTAACTTGCTCAATTCTCGAATACTTTTGGTTTGACCCAATAAGTGAAAGGAATCTAAAACAGCTCAATCACGCACACAATTATGAACTCAACTTTTTTGAAATTACATGCATTTGTCATTAAAGTGGACATTTTGCCTTGGACGTGGAATATGAATAATTTTCCTCCACACGTTTTTTGTAGAAAATAATTTAACTAAAATATTCCAATTTTAAAATTTAGCTAAGTATCAAATTAAGATGTAAATTTCAAGATATTAAATCTAAAAATGCCAAGATTTTATATCAACTATAAATATATTTAAAAGTGAAACACTACAAGAAAACAATATATTAGAGTTGGTAAAAAAGAGATAATGAGAAAGAAACGGACCCTAATGCATTGCATTCGAGTAGCGTCAATCAAAATGTTCACACTAAAATTCTGGAAGCTATACTTTTTTATCAAAAATAAATAAATTAGACATTAAGGAATGTCCAAACCTATATACAAAAAGGGAAGAGACAAACTAGACCGTCGTACCACTAAAAATTACATGAATTCCTCTTTGTTCTTATTTCATACCTTCCTCAACTGTTGTCATATTCACACCAAAAACTAGCAATGACTACACATAAAGTCATGTACAAAAAACACCCAAACTTCAGAACAATCTAACTCCTCCCAAGTATCCATAGATGAAAAAATACTTATACTGAACAAAGTGCTCGGATGTTCTGTGCACGAGCGTGAGTAGGTCAGCTCGATTGTTGGGCCTAAAGGGTGGGTCACGAGTTTGACCCAGTTATGTTGGTAAGCCAGTTAGAGACTAATTAAGATAATATTTTTGTTATAAATTAAAATAAGGTTATTAGCGAATATGTTTTTTAACCTAACAAATAAGTGTGTGTGCTTGTTAAGATACGTAAATACATGCATATAGTTGTTGGTTGAAAAAGATAAAGTTGTTAAATAAGAGAAGCACCGTAAGTAAGGGTGCCCACGTAAAACAAAATATTTTCCTGCTAATAGCACCTGAAGTGGTGCCCCATTGGCAGGTGGTCTTTCTGTTATTATGCTTTCAGTAGAGATAAGATTCCCATGAGAGAAAGTTGTTACAAGAATAGTTATAAAAGGGGTTTGAGCCCCCCAGTAATGGTACGTTGTTTCGGAGACTAAAACTGAATACTTATCTTATTTTCGTAAAGCTCTCAATGACCTGATCGTCGGAGTATGATCAACAGGTAGAGCCCCCTCTGTCCCAACAAAGTTATGTTCCAGTGCAACAAGAAGACGCATAACAGAATCTAGAGGAGACAAGATAGGAAGTGGAGCTTCTCACTAGAGTCAACTGACGAGAAAGTCAACCAGCAAGAACATTTCCCGCCCACCATGGGGTTCGGTAAAATCGGATCCCACTCACGTTTATGTTCAAAGTTTTTCAATGACATGAGGAACACTGCAAGGACCCGTGGGATCTGAAGGAAGTGAGGTCCCCACTTTACAACAACTCATGGACACCGTAAGAGCTCTCCAGGAAGCCAACGAGCAGTACAGGCGAGAGCAAGAGCGGATCCAGCAAGAAGCTAAAGCCGAGCAGGAGAAGCTAATGGCAGAAGTTAAAGCCGAGCAGGAGAAGCTCATTGCAGAAGCTCAAGCTGAGCAAGTGCTTATGCAAGATCAACTGATGGCGAAGATAGATGCTTCATGAGCTAACAGTGAAGAATTGCACAAGACCACGAGGACTTGCACAAGAATCTACAACAACGTGATCAACGCTCCACAAAGGAGCGAGGTTTGAATGTGCCTCTGAGAGCTCATCCCAAGCCATTCTCGTAGGCGATCATGGATGAGTTTGTGCCACCACACTACATCACGCCCAAAATCGTTTTCACGGGGGTAGAAGATCCCTGAAAATCATCTCATGGCGTTCAATTCCCATATGATTATTTTTAGAGGAACAGATGTTATCCATTGCAAGATGTTCATGGGTACATTCACAGGCACAACCCTGCAGTGGTTTAGTGGGCTTCCTGATGGCCATATCACCTCTTTCGATCAGTTTTCTGACCTATTAAAGGAACAGTTCTCTATGAACCAGGTCAAACCTCCAATTTTATATGACCTCTTCAACGTGAGACAGAGGGAAGAGGAGTCTCTGAAAAACTACTTAAATTGATTATGGGCGCTTACAGTGAAGCTCTAGACCCATGGCGAGGTCGTGATGGTCAATGCCTTCGAACAAGGAATCATGGCAGGACCATTTAGCGACTCATTGATCAGGAACTCGAAAGAGACATTCTCCGAAATACAACGACGGGTTGTTGCCCATATTAGTGCAGAGGAGGTCGTCGCCACAAAGCACGACAACTCATTCTCAAGGCATCCAAAGCCTAAGGAGAGCGATCGAGTCCAACCTCAGAGGGTTAACGAAACCTCAACCGAGAAGAGAGCAGACTTGAGGTACGCACCATACGTAGCCAAGAGAGACGAGCCCAATTCAAAGTCCAGGGATGAGTCAACATTCCAACCCAAGTTTCGAGTATCCTACAAGGAATTGTTAGGCATGTAAGGGGAAACAGACAAGCTGAAGTTTCTTCAGAAGACTGACAGGAATCTGGGGCCACGAAAGGACACCTAGTACGAGTCCCACGAGGGGTTTGGGCGCAACATCAAACGATGCATAGCTCTGGGTCACCAATTGGCGAGCTTAGTGAAGGAAGGGTTCCTGAAGGATTACCTTGAGGCATATCAGGAAGAGCCAAAGGGAGAAGTTACACTTAGGAACCAAGTGTATGAGATACCAATCCATGGAGAGTTGAACACCATCTCGGGAGGATTTTCTAGAGGAGGGAGCACTGCTTACAAGAGTAAGCGATACGCGCAAGCAGTAATGTCCCTAGAGGCGAGGAGACTTGACCATCCCCAGAGCCCGATCTCTGACTTGGAGGACGTGGTTCCTCATGAGGATGATCCGATGGTGATATCTATTGTCACCGTGGGAAGGAAGATACACAAAGTTCTCATTGACCAGGGGAGTTCGACAGATGTGATGTTCTAGTCAACATTCAACAGTTTGCAGTTATCTCCCAACTAGTTGAGGTCGTACGATGGTTGATTGTTTGGCTTTATGGGAGACTAGGTGGAAGTACGGGGGTACATCGAGTTGAGGACGACTTTTCTGATGGCACCTCAACTCAGACAATCACTGTAAGATACATTATTGTTAATGCATTTTCAGCTTATAACTTGCTTTTGGGGCGACCTTCCCTAAACAGCTTATAACTTGCTTTTGGGGCGACCTTCCCTAAACAGGTTGGGTGCAGTGGCCTCAACGGCCCATATGAAAATGAAGTTGCCTTCTTTTGAGGGAGGAGTTATTATCATCAAGTCCGACCAAAAGACGGCTCAGAAGTGCTACAAGAGTAGCCTAAAAAATAAGAGAACTTACACATTCATTGTTCAGGAAGGAGAGTTGAAATGGATTACGGAGGCAGAAGTCGTCGATGAAAGACAACATGGACCTGATGGAGAGGTTCGGGAAAGGGGAGAACACTCACATTAACTCAGTGAACTTAAAGAAAAGGTGGAAGTTGAGGCAAAAGACCAAGACAAAGCCTCGACAGTTCAGGGTTGCCGACTTGGTGATACGAAAGGCTCACCCCTATCAACCAGAGAACAAGTTATCTCCGAATTGGACTGTTCCATTTTGCGTAGTCGAGGTGCTTAGGAATGGAGCGTATAGGCAAGAAACCCTAGAAGGGGGAGCCATTCCTCGAACGTGGAATGCGGAAAATCTCAAGTTTTATTTCAGTTAATTTTTTTGGTTTAATGTGTTCTTTTTGAACAATGTGATGATAAAATTGATGCTCTTTTTCCCTTGAAGGATTTTTTTAACGAGGCCATCCAATGAAAAATTGTTCTTGAAAGATAGTTTTGTTTATTGTTTTAGCACATGGTAAGACGACCTTCTTCGGTAAGATGATCCGAGAAGGCGCCCTACGTGCAAATTGATTATCTATTGTCAGGTAAGACGACCTCCCTCAGTAAGATGATCCGAGAAGGCGCCTTTCATGCAAATTGGTTATCTCTTGTGAGGTAAGACGACCTCCCTTGGTAAGATGATCCGAGAAGGCGCCCTGCCTACAAATTGGTTATCTGTTGTTAGGTAAGACGACCTCCGTCGGTAAGATGATTCGAGAAGACGCCCTGTGTGCAAATTGGTTATCTATTGTTAGGTAAGACGACCTCCCTCGGTAAGATGACCCGAGAAGCCACCCTGCGAGAAAATTGGTATATGTTGTTAGGTAAGACGACCTTCCTCGGTAAGATGATCTGAGAAGGCGCTCTGCGTGCAAATTGATTATTTGTTGTCAGGTAAGACGACCTTCCTCGATAAGATGATTCGAGAAGGCACCCTATGTGCAAATTGGTTATTTGTTGTCAGGTAAGACGACCTTCCTTGGTAAGATGATATGAGAAGCGCCCTGTGTGCAAATTGATTTTTTGTTGTCAAGTAAGACGACCTGTCTCGGTAAGAGGCGTTTGATAACTAAGGTGTGTAAGTGTATGATAAGTCAGGTTAGTTTGTTGAGAGGACGATTACCCGAGTTCAAGTGCTCCGTGAAATGATTAAGTAATGCGTGGCGAAGGTGTCCGCTTATGCTTGTGCTAAAATGGGGTTGACTTGGTGTGTAAGTTAGCACCCGGGTTAGATACTCCAATAAGATAGATGAATCATTCTTAGCGCAGGATGAGAAAACCGAGCGCAGAAAGGTGCAACTATCAGAGTATGTGGAGCAATGCCTGGCAAGGTCAAGGTATATAACCCCTACCCAAGTATATGAAGTACACCTATGTACGTCAAGAATGGGCATCGTCTCTTTATGGCTAGGGGGTATAGTTCGTCAAAAGGTTAGTTCCTTGAGAACCCCGTGATTTTGCATGCTCAGTTTTGTGCATTGAGTTCTTGTTATTTTCATTACTTTAAGTTTAAAGACTAAGTGTTAAATAGTTGTTATACATAGGTTGATCATAGTTCACTAAGTTAAATAACAAGGCATGCATTGACTTACGCTACTCGAAGTTTAACAAGTTAAATAGTGAGATTAGTGAAGAAAGACGCAGCTAACATGCAAGAGGTAAAGTACTTATGAATGAAAAGCATGATATTGTTCAAAATATTCAGAGTTTTACAAATAAGGGAAAAATAAGACTACTCCTCCATTAATTGACCATCGACCACGGTTTTACCCGGGCCGAGTTGGGAGTAATCAATGTTGGGGTGGAGTCTTGAAGCTTGTTCAATGGCCGCCGCAAATCCCACAAGGAAGTCTTAGGCGGCATCTTGTTTGCATGCTTAGTTTTCCTTAGTAAATTCTTCATTTTTGCGAGTCAGCTCCCCCTTATGTTTTTCGACCTCATCCAAGATTCTTCCCTTTTCCATCGTAACTTCTAGGGCTTGGTTTGCAGCCTCTTTGGTCTTCTCGGCCAAGAGTTTCTCAGCCTATTTGGTCTTCTCGACCAAGATTTGCTCAGCTTCTTGTTAGAAATTCTTGGTATGTTGGAGCTCGCTTTGCAGTTTTTCTACCTCTTTGCGGAGTTTGAAGGTCTTTTGGACTTTCATGTTTTTTGTTGTCGCCCGTTCTTTTATCTTGGTAGCGACCAAGCAGCTTGTAGCAAGAGCTTAGCCAAACCTCCTTATGGCCTAACGAATCAAGTGGCCTTCGTCGTGGGTCACGAGTTTTTGCCTTTCCTCTGGATAGAGCAGAACTTCTTCGATGTAGGAGGGAGTGTCGAGGTTTGGGTCCCATAAGTTTGGTCTCCTTGAGCTTTCTGCCTTGCCCTCTTGGATGACCACCACATCCCGAGGAAGAGTTTGACCTTCAAAGGGAGCAGCGTGGTGTGAGGGAGCAGCATGGTGTGAGGAAGCAACATGGTGTGAGGGAGCACGCCCATTCGAATGAGAGTCCTCGGTAGGGGTGACGAGTGCCTTCCTTTTCCTTGTAAAAACCAGTCCCGAAGTGGTTTCTTCGTCATCAGTAGGGACTTGAGTGGTGGCAGAAGCTTTCAGTCTTAAGGAATCCTTGGGCGCATTAGCAGTTGCCTTCATCCTCTTTGCCATTTCTTCCAGCTTTTTCCTGTTGTACTTAGGCATAAACACCAATATGAATATAGAAGGAAACTCTTAAGTGTTTATGTATCAACCAAAACCAAGTGTTCAATTGTGTCAGGCACCATATTTCCTCTACTTCTCTCTTCCCTAAATATGATCGTATTCCTTTCTTTCCATACTCCCTACACTATTGCTAACCATATTACTTTCTAAGCAATATTTTGTTTGGTAGTAAGACCCATAAGGTGTAATTTAGTGTCGGCCATACATTGGGATGTCAATAGTGTTCGTCAAACAGACAAAAGCATAGGAATAATATTTAATTATAAAGTTTTAGAGTGGTTTAGTGGATACTATTGTTTTGAAAAATAAAATAAAATATTTGTGTGGGTCAAGCATGCTAAAGTTGGAAAAAATAAACATATAAATATATTTGAGAGGGTTAGGCAAATGTTAACCTGGGCGAAAAAAAAAGACATAACTTTGGGCTTGGCTTATGCTAATAAAAAGAAAATAATGTTATTATTTTGAGTGGGTTAGGTAGATGTTAACCTTAGCGGTAAAAAACAAATGGCTTTGAGTAGGCTTGGCCCATGCTAAAAATAATAATAAGAGCAACGTGAAGAGAGAGATAGAAATGGTTTGGGTTTCAGTTCTCTCCAACCAGCAAAAGAAAAAAAAAGAAACAAAGAGCAAAGAGTTAGGAGATATTTATGATACATTGTGAGAGATTGAAGGGAGTAAAAGCGTAGGTCCATATGAGTTTAATTTTACTTTCATTATAAATCATTGGGACATACTTAAACAGAACATTATGAGAGCAATACATGAATTTCATTGGCAAGGTAAGTGGCCTAGCAGTTGTAATGTTTCATCCATAACAATTATTCCTAAAGTGGACAACCCACAAGATTTGAAGGGATATAGACCTATTTCCTTGGTAGGGTCAATAATTTCCAAACTATTGGCAAATAGGATTAAGAAAGTAGTCACCAAAGTCGTAGATAAAACCCAATCAGCGTTCTTGGCAGGAAGAAATCTACTAGAGAATGTCCTTTTGCAAATGAAGTTATAGATGAGGCAAAATGTAGGAAGAAATTTTGTTTGATTATGAGGGTGGATTTTTTAAAAATTTTATGATTTAGTAAGATGAGATTTTTTATATTACAATATGGAGATACTAGGTTTTTGTGACAAATGGATAAAATGATGTCTTATATCAACAACAACATGTATTTTGGTCAGTGGGGGCCCAACACAATAATGTATCCCTTTTAAAAGACTTAGACAAGACGACTCACTAACACTGTTCCTTTTCTTAGTTGTAGTAGAGGGATTGACAGGGTTAATTAGATAAGCAACAAGATTACAAATGCTAGATGGGGTCAAAGTGTGGCTAAAAAGGAAATATAAATAAACATATGCAATTTGCAGATGACACACTTTTTATATGTCAAGATAAAATACAAAATGTTATGACTATCAAATGCATATTAAGGTGTTTTCAAGGGGCATTATAACTAAAAGTAAACTTTTGTAAGAGAAAATTGGGGAGTATAAGGATTCAAAATAATAAATTGGATATGTATGTTGCTATATTAAATTTCTCATTGATGGAGTTTCCATTCACATACGTAGGATACTAATGTGAGTTAATTTTAGAATTGCACATTTTTATGGGTTGCACTTTGTTTATGGTTTTTTATTTTAAGCAAAATATGGTGAAAAATCCAAAGAAGATTCCCACTGGACACGAACTTAACCAAGTGGTTAAGTAAGTGTGAAGGTTCACTTCTAGATGGCAAAGACAAAACACAATTATATGGTTTTGATGATGAAGAGGTACAGAACTAAAAAGCATATAAGGGAAAGAAAGAAGATGGAAACCAAATAGAAAAAGATGAACACAAGAACATAAGGGAATGGAAAATAAAAAGATGAAAGGAAAGAGAAGCTTAGGATAATGAAGGTGTGTCACGTCACTTGGAGAGCGAGGAGACTCCAAGATGAGTGGTGTAGAGCCGTCACTTGAAGTGTAGTTCACTCAAGATAAGACCCGAGAATAATAGGAGACTCGGCTCACTAAACACTCAGACAAAGTTTCCTTACTTTCAAAATTCAATGTGTGAAATACATGAGGGAAGACACTCTATTTATAGGAGAGAGTGTCTTGGAGAACAAGATAGAGGGGTAGGGGTGTCATTTGTGAGAAACCTTCTAGAAGGTAGGTCAAAGAAACCTTAAACCTAGGTGCACTTGTCATGAAAGGTGGGATTGTCACAAACCCAATTTATGCTAAGTACACCCCAATTTATGCTAAGTGAACCCTACTCTAGCTTATTCTTCTATTTGGACCCCAAAGTGATGTTCAACATGGGAGCTTTGATGTTTCAAATCCACATGAAGCTTGAAGTTGTGCTGCTTTTTGGTTTGGGTTTAGATTAGGTTGTTTAGAATCTTTGTTAAGATCAGTTCTTATTCCTACACAAAGCTTGATCAAACAGTTTTAAAAGAAACAAAGTGTTTTTCCAAGCAAAGGGAAAACAACCGGTTGAATCATTGAGATAATCGGTTGTTTGTCACTTAGCTGGCTTGAGGTTTTTGAAACTGGTTTTTGAATTAGTTATGCAACTTCTTGACTCATTCAACCGGTTAAATCGTGTTTTCAACCGGTTAAATGTGTGTTTTCATAACAAATTTTTGAAAACTTGTTTTAACTGATTCGGTGATTAAAACTGCCTTAAACGGCTACATTGAAAAAGCTATAAATATAGCCTATCTTTCAAAACAAAATACACATTCAAATACAACAAGTATTGATACAAATTTGAGATCAAAGAAAGAGATTTGTTTTTGAAAGTTTTTCAAAGTGCAAGATTGTTGTGGTAAGTTCTGATCATAGGAGTTTCCTGTATTGTGCAAATTCAGGTGTTTTCTATCCTTGTCTAGATACTTGTAATAGTACTTCTTTAAATTGCTGTG
>Ga0123342_1008227_pt1 | contig 13278 bp, 5 predicted proteins | sample Turbeawhitnodule_FD_89960 | JGI IMG/M metagenome (GOLD analysis project Ga0123342, IMG submission 89960) | Root nodule microbial communities of legume samples collected from Mexico - Turtle bean Mexico white nodule | ecosystem: Host-associated > Plants > Roots > Nodule | place: Mexico: Nepantla...
CCCCCCCCCCCCCCCCTCTTGTTTAAGGTCATATATTCTAACAAATATGGCATCCCTTGTCACACAATTGGCTGATGCTTAGAAGGCTATGTTTCAGTCCTTCCACATATAGTACATTCTCTATTAAAGTTGATCCTGCGCAGCTGTGTTGTTAAGATTACACACACTGAAGCGAGATCTTCTCCCATTGAATATGTCCTTACTCGAGATAAAATTCTTGTAACAAAAGTTGTTACTGCAAGAGGTAACCTAGCGACACTCTATAAAAGGGACTCAAGATCCCTGGTTACGGTACACTGTTTCTAACGCTTAGCTAACACTTTACTAATCATTGAATTAGATACTTCTTATTTATTATTTCCATGTACTGACTTGACCGTCGGAGTGCGATCGCCCGTCAGGATGCCCTTTGTCTTGACAGAAACAACATTCAGGCATTAAGGAAAGCACGAGTTCCACCACAAGGCAGACGGAGTCTGAGCTCGCCTACAGAAGGCTACCGACGAGCAAGTCAACCAACAGAAACAATAAACATAAAAATATATATGGTACCCTTTAGTGTTGGGTCGAGTCAGATTATCACCTTTCTTTAGGAAACCATTTGACTAGGCCTTTTGAACAAGGTAATTCTTAAACTTAGATATTTTTTTATGTGTGACCAGATTTCATACAATAGAAACAGGAAAGAACAAATTTTGATTTTAAATTACTGAAGGAAGAAAAACTTGTTCTTGCTGGAACAAAAAAACTTGACAGCTTTTTCACATTATTCTTTCTTCCTGGATTGTATCCTATCCCATTTTTATTAAAAACAACATTTTGTGATACTAAGAGAGTCTCAAGATTCTCTCTTCCATTAATGAAATTGGACAAGGTTTTTAACAAATATTTAATCTTCTTTTCCAAATCTTTACAAATTTCACAGGTTTTTATAGATGCATGCAGACATGTCAATTCAAGATTAACTAGCTCAGTTTTAGCTTTATGCAATTCTTTTTCAAGTGACTTAACCTTAGGTTCAAGTACGTTATTTGCATTTTTCAGTTTATTGCATACAACAGCTAATTTGTGATCGCACATGAAAGACGTTTACCTAGTTTTGAACGCCTTATGCCCAAAAAAGTTTGGTCTGTGCTTGGTTCGTGCTACTGATTCTCTTCACGAACAACTCCGAATACAATCCAAACCAAGAGTCCGCTGCTTCTTTCTCCCTTCTGACCCTGTCACTTTTCTTTCTCCTTCTGAGCTTCCCGCTTTTAACCTTGTCCTACTTCTAGTAACACTCACTGCCTAAACCCTAACATTTTTACAAAACTACCCTTCATACCACATCACTCTCATCATAATTAAAAAAAACTCCATTGTCACATCCTCCCTCAAGGCCATGTGTGCACCTATGTGTTAATGCACAAAAGGTTAATAAAACATTTTCGTTTAAATTATATCTTATGATTCGATTAGTATATCTATTATCTTAATCCTCACATCAAATACAACATAATAATCGTAGATTTTTCTATATATGAAGTTTTCCTAGAGTTTTTCTTAAGTTTTAAAAACTCAACAAACGCACTATGAAAGAGAGAAAACATAATCTCTATTGATTAAAGTTATGAAGAGAAAGATCAATTTATTTTTAATCTTTCTACTTTATTTAATAGTCCAACTTTATGTTATTTTTATAAAATATTTTTATTTATTATTTAAATTCAATTAAATTAAATGAGCATAATATATATATATATATATTATTTTATTTTATTGAATATTAAAAATATTTTTTTATTTTTTAGAGAGGAAATGATAAATTAATTGTCAAGGAGATAAAAAAATAAAGTAAAAACCACTTTTTGCAATAAACGACAAAATTAAATAATAAGATAATCAGATAAAAGTTAAAAATATTTTTGAAATTTAATAAAACAATTTTTTTAATAAAATTAAAAATATCCAAATTTATTAAACCTGGTTAAACACTTATTTTACATAATAAATTGTTACATATTAACAAAACTAAATTATTTTAAGGATGAAATACAAACTAAATTTTCTTAAAGACCAAAAGTACGAAAATATTTATAAAAACATTAGAGCAAAAATCTAATATATATATTTTCATAAAGAAATCTATTTGTATTTATAGATTTAATATATGCATATATAATATCTATATATAGAGGTAAGAATGTGTAAGATTAAGATATTTGCATTTATCTTGTGTTGCAATGGAGGGAGTGTTGCTTCCTGTGTGTCCTTCTTCACCTTCTTCCTCTGCAACTCTTAAACCCAAAATCTCCATTCCCCAACGCTCTTCTTTTCCTTCGTCACTACCAACCCACTGTTCCTTCCCCCAAAACGCAGCGTTCTCCCATCGTAACTCTCTCCGAAGTCCCACCTTCGCTATCGCCCAACACGAAGCTCCCGTTCTGGGAAAACCCGACAACAACTCCGTACCCGCTCTGCCCAAAATCGACAAGACAGGGCGCTTCTGCAGCCCCAGAGCGGCCAGAGAACTCGCACTGTAAACCTGAACCGAACCTCTCCCTTCCTTCCTTCCATTCAACTCACTAATTTGTCATTTACATTTTCTCTTTACTCTTTGTTTTGTGATGAGAATCTTTCGTGCAGCTCCATAATTTATGCTGCGTGTTTGGAGGGGATGGACCCGGTTCGGCTTTTCGAGAAACGGATGAATACGCGGCGAGGTAACGGTTCAACTTTGGTGATAGTGTCTGCTGAGATAATAAGCTTATCTATAAACACTTTTATGATAAGAAGATATGAAATTTTTTTTTGAAAAGTATAGAGGGTGTTTAATTGGATTTATGTTTCCTGTTTATTATTTTTTAATCACAAAGTTGCTATTTTATTTTAAATCTGTTTCTTTGTTTTCAGAATTTTGTATAGAAAACACTCAACTCTATTTTTGTTTTCTTTGCCGTAGAAATCTTCGAAAACTTTTTTTTATTAGTATGATAATTTCTGTCTGAATCTGGCTAAGCCTTTAGTGGAAAAAGAGGGTGTCAATTTTATAACTAAAAAGTGAAGTAAGTATATGGAAACACAAAACGAAGGTTCGGTATAGGCATGTTTCTCCATGTATGACTTAAAAATAAAAATTTGGATAAGTTAACATGAGAATAAGTTTATAAATAAACTAATTTTAACTTTTAGTTATAAATAAGTTAATTTTATTTAATGAACTGCCTAATTTTAATTTCTGAGGAAATTTATTATGTGCTCAGTTAAGGTTTGTGTTGACATTTATTTTGATTTGGGTGCATTTGCTTTGTTGTTTCAGAGGCCGGATATGAATTTGACAAGAAAAAGTTGTTGGAGTATAATCATATGAGTTTTGGAGGGCCACCTGTTACTGTTGAATCGGATGAAGAGGCAAGTGACCTTCTGCGGCACATTGAAGAAGAGTCTGCCATTGGTAATAAAAAACCATAGATCGAGAATCTCTCTTTTTATTTTATCTTTTAAATAATATAAGTTGGTGAAAATGCTTGAAGTGTGATAGAAAGTTCAATGTATATATATTCTTTGCTTTTCTTTTACTTGAACGTTTGGATTGCAACATTTAAAAAATAAAAAGTAAAACCAACAAGATTTGCTTACTGCTTCATGATATTGTGATGTATACATAGTTTATAACTAGCGAGCTTTGAAAGCCAAGTAGTTTCTTTTCACATCTTTTATTTGTTGTCTCCTCTGCACACCTATGTGACTTACACACATAGGACACTTTAATTTGCTGGTCAAAAATTGCAGTTTTAACAGTTGTTGGTGATGAAACTCAACCATTTATTTATTTTGTGAATGTCTTGCTATCAGAATTAAAAGTAAGCATATGTAGAAAATCTTGTTAACTTTTCGTGATACTTTAAGCTTAGGAGTTGTAGCATTTGCAAACCAGTGAAACTTAGGAATACAACATTGAACATTTTAGTTTAGTAGTCATTAGGCTGAAAATGTATAATAAGTTTTACTTTGGTTGTCACTGCAGCAAGGTTTTTATGTCCTGGTATTGTAAGTTAGCCTTGAAGGGCTACTTCTTTATTCTAACAGTGTGTTTGACAAGAGTTTATGTTGTGACTATATTGTAAAGCCATTTTACAAGTCACATTATGGTCAAAAGTCTATGTTATGGTATTATATCATAAGCATTTAAATTTGGTATAGCCTTCCTTTTTGTGTTACATTCTTTCATATGACAGAAGTCTGTGTGTTGTCTGTGACAACACAATGTCGCACATATGCCCAGAGAAATGTGTAATGAGCTGTAAAGTATTTATTATTATCTGTGCAGTTTTCTGTAGTTGCTTTCATCTCTAAATTGTACTAATGTGTTATGTTCTGCATGGCAGAAGCAGAAGTCCTTACAGCTCCTCCAAAGCTGGTATATAACACCCTGATTTTGAGGTAAATATAGACCCTTTACAGCTCCTCCAAAGCATACTTTAAATATAAGTTTTTCATTTTGTCCCCCCACCCTCCGACCCCTCCAAGCACGCACTGAAAAACTGAGTGTTTTGTGTATGTTAAGGATTGTTAGCAATGGTAATAATCTTACAACGTCCCTATCTGCAGATTCACAAGGAAACTATTGGTTGCAGTCCGGGATGCATGGGACAATCATGTCCTGGTTATTAACAAGATCGTCCCAGAAAATTGGAAGGTATGATAGTTGATAAATATAGTAGCTTTTGTACTCAATTTATTATCTTGCCACTACAAATTCATGAATCGTGGACATAATTTCTTCTTATAGTTACTAATGCTGCCAATCCTATTCACAATGGTGAAACAATGCAATAGTTTACAATTTTGAATTGTATATTGTTTCGATATCAAGTCTGTAAAGTAGCATTACTAAGGTCAATCACCACATTTAATGTATTGTCCACTTTGCAGTTTAGAGCTTCATCACGGTTTTGTCCTTAAAAGACATCTTAGAGAGTTAAGGGAGAAAAATGTATTTAAATTGTCCGTGACCTCGACTCTTAAGCGATGTTAGACTATTGGACGTATCGGAATAAACCCCCAGTCGAGGGCAAAGTGAATAAGGGTTTGTCTTTGAAACCTTCCATTCCAAAGACGATGTCAATGTTTCGACCCCAAGTTTGTTGAGATAGCATCACTAGAGTCAATCGTCCCATATTGAGCATTAGACACCTATTCTAGGAGATTTCAACATGATAACTAGGGGATTTGCTGGTGGAGGGATGACCAGCTTAAGTCAAAAAGGTATGCATGTGTCATCTTGAACTTCGAGTGACATCTATGGTTGACCTAGTATGGTTAGCATGATATTGAGGGTGTGGCAAGAATGTGGCATTCAGATATAATGTCATTCCTTGGGTGATCTATGTGGTGGGAAACAAAACACCTCTTTAGCAAGTTGCGTCCCAGAAAGGGGGTGTTGTCTTGGTTAGGCCTAGCGAGATAGACAGGAACGCTATTTCATTGCCAAGATTTTAGGGACTTGAAAGACCACAAAATCCTCAAATTTTCGAGGTTGTTTTTCTTGAACTAACCAATTGGTTCAATGGGTTGCTGGGGGGAGGGTAGATCCTAATAAATACAACACCTTGTTGAGGGGGAAAGGGGTTGAAAATTTTGACTAGCCTAAAGCTACTATTTTAAACCAGAACAAATTGCTCAACTTTACAAGCACTCTGAATGTGAGAATTTTGCATCCAATAAAGGGGAAAACCCTCCAACAAAGTAGGATTATGAGCAAATGCTCGGATTTTCAATAAACGACCCTTAAAGCGCTTATAAGAGGATTGTGAAAGAGTCAAAAGACCTAGGCCACTGACACTATTTAGTGAGCCTCACAATTGATGGGAAGAAGTTTGGAATTTGAAAAATAAAAGAACATGTTAAGGGGGAGGGTAGATCCTAATAAATACAACATCCTATTGAGGGGGAAAGTGGTTGAAAAATTTGACTAGCCTAAAGCTACTACTTTATACCATAACAAATTGCTCACCTTTCCGAGCACTTTGAATGTGAGAATTTTGCATCTAATAAAGGGGGAAACCCTCAAACAAAGTAGGATTATGAGCCAGTGCTTGAGTTTTTAACAAACAACCCTTATAGCACTTATAAGAGGATTGGAAAAGGGTCATAAAAACCTCGGCCACCCATTGTTTAGTGAGGCTCACAATTGACGGGAATAAGTTTGAAATTTGAAAAAAATAAAAGAACACGTTTGAGGTTGGAATTATGTCGAAATGTGTGCATAATATATGGAAGGCTTGGAGGAATGCCTAACTCTTTGGATGTAATTGGGCACGGGCAACGTTCATCATAGTCAAGACTTTTCAAAGTTGTCCAAGGGTAGTCAGACATTAAGCTTAATAAAGATTGTATCATATATAAAACAAAACTTCCCCTCTTCGTCATGGAATCCATTCCTGCAAACTGGTTCGTCCAGTTTACAAGCTTGGATTCACACATCTTTCTCATTGGTTTTGCTAATTGCTTGGAGATTGCAAAAATCTTTAACTTTTTTAGTGATATATGCCTCGATATTTCCCTAAGGAACTCCATCTTGGCCTAGGTATAAAACGCATTGTAGGCAGCAGATAAAAAGGTTTCAATTAAAAGACGTACCCAGAAACTCCCAAGAACTAACAGAAATGCAAAAAGTGGTACCTAGTTGAACATATGATCACATGAGATAGGAGAGAGAATGCAGAGAATAAAAAAGGACGCCAAAGGAGTGAACCCTTATGCTTTAAATGTTACGAAACGACGCCAAACGAAGCAACGTGAGAAAGGAAAAGCACATTAAGTCTATTTGGTCTAACACTCCAATTGAGAGGTAATGGCTGAGAAGCTTGGAGCCTTCTCGAACCTCAGTCAACCAGGGATGGTCAAGCGCCTTGTTAAGCCTTTTTGCCTTGTTCGGCTCAAGGATGGAGATACTAAGTTTTGAAACGACATGACGAGAGGGTGCTGAGAGGATGTGAAGTTTGGGGCACCCAGAAGGTTCTGGAACGCCTTTTTCTAATTTATACGCTTAATTCAGGTAATGGTTGAGAAACTTAGATCCTTCTCAAACCTCAATCAACCAATAATGGTCAAGTGCCTCATTAAGCCTTTTCGCCTTGTTCAACTCAAGGTTGGGTGGTTGTACTATCTTGGACTTTGGGTGACATCCATAGGTGACCCAATATGGTTATCATGATATCAAGGGTGTGGCAAGAATGTGGCATTTAGATATAATGTCGTCCCCTGGGCGATCTATGCGGGGGGCGACAAAACACTTATTTGGCGAGTTGCGTCACGATCAGGGGACGTTGTCTTGGTCAGGCCTAGCGAGGTAGGCGGGAAAGGCTATTTCATTGTTGAGATTTTAGGGACTTGAACTTAATCCTCAGTTGAAAATTTTGACTAGCCTAAAGCTACCACCTTAAACTATACCATATATCAAGGTAGAATGAGAAGAAAAAACTATCCTGAAAAAATGGTTATCTTGCCTGAGCTATATTTGTCATCCATAGGAACAATGTAATAATTTACAATTTCGAATTAAAAGGCAGAATGAGAAGAAAAAACTCATTAAAAAATGGTTATAACTAAGATTATAAATTCAGAGAGGCATGGGTTCAGTCATGCTTCATTTTCGTAGATCTCTCCTGTCACTAATTATTGCACATAATGTTTTTTCGTTTTTCTTATTCTTGTAAATATGTGAAGCATATATTCTTTGTATATAAATTCAGACTGCTGAGTGAAAACCACGCAAGCAATTTACTCAATTCTTCTCTATTATTTTCTTGGGCTATATCCATTTTCATAAGTCCTTTGTTAATAGCTTAAGTTTTTGAGAAAATTGGTTGTTGACATGATATCAGAGTTTCCATGACCAAGTTGTCGAGAGTTTGATACTTGTTGCCATTTTGTAAAATAAAATAAGCAATTTCATAACAAGTTAGGGTATGATAGTATGCTTGTCCACTCTTCAAGCCCAAAGAAGTGAAGAACTCCTGTGGGTGGGAAAATGGGTGGGGGGGACATGTTAGACATGAAGGCATTCTTGGGATTTCGCCTAATAGCTTGATCTTTTGTTATAGTTTGATCTTGATAGGGAAAGTTACTGGTTCAACACCTGGGTTTTAATTATGGTAGATGGCATATTTTCCCATTCATACTCTATACTTCCCCTTCTTCATTTAATATACAGAACATGAAACATCTACCATTGAAAGGCAAGTAAGTTTTTTTTTTTGTATCCTAGATTATAATCATTTTAATTTGATCACTTAGTTTATTTGCTCATAACTACAAAATGCTTCTCTCATGTACAACATCTCTGTTGTGCTTGCAATCCCACATCACCAGTTATACTACCGTTACTAAGTTTCTTCTGTCCCAAATTGTCTTCGTCTGCCACTGTCATGTTTAATGTTAGCATAGATGACTTCGTATTTTTATAGGTTTGATAATCTTTTGATGATTTGTATGTATTATATCTACTTCTTAAGTTATACATAATAAAACTTAGCTTCTTTCAATTTGTATCCCTTTTGTGGTTTGCTTTGAGCTACTTATTGCAGTTTTATTCCTTGCACACATATTATACTAATTTTTAAAGATCCTTTTGTTTGCTAATGCTGATGGTGGTTTACATCTTTCTATTGGTGCATTTCAGAATGAACCAGCAGGAAAGATTTTAGAGCTTTGTATTCTTCACTTGGCCATGTCTGAAATGGCAGTACTAGAAACAAGACACCAAATCGTCATTAACGAGGTATATCCTAAGTTTTATGTGATGATGAGAAACATATATCACATCCCAATATGAGCCATTACTAGTGTAGAAATTCAGCTAACAAACCAAACATCACTTAACCTTGTTGGAGATCTTACGTCTATCAGATATGAAAACATTTGATAGTATATAAGTGAATACTAAACTCATCTTATTAGTTGATTTTATAGAATTAAATTAGACTTAAAGTTCATTTTACATCATAGATTAACCCTTGTCAACAACCTTGTCATGTGTCTTATTATCTTTGCTCATAAAGAGAGTTTAACTCATAGTTTATATATTTGTTTTGAAGGCGGTAGATCTTGGTAAACGGTTTTGTGATGGAGCAGCCCCTCGCATCATTAATGGCTGTCTCCGCACATTTTTCCGAGAACTGGAGCGTGAGGAATCAAATAATCGACTTTAGTTGTCTTTGGCTTATGGAAAAGGTTTACGTGCATTTCAGGAATATCAGGTTTCATAGCTTGCATATAGAACGGTACGCAAAGTCTGAAGTAGGAACCGTGTTCTTTGAAAATTATTGTTATTATTATGACATTGAAATAGTTATATTGTATATCTTATTTTTATTTATGTTAGAACGTGGGATTTGTAATAAATTTTTTACTAAAATGTTATGTTCGTTCCTTATTATTTTTGCAATTTTTCTTTGCTGTATTACGTTTTCAATATTTTTATTTGGTTTTGTTTGAAATGATACTTAATTTAGGCATTTTCGTTTGTTACCCATAAAGGTCGTTAAGATGTTTTTGTTAAAGTTTGTGAGATTTAATTAATATCCGAACTTTTTATCTTTGTATGTGAAGGTGGGTTTTGTTTCTTAAAATAAGAATATAAACCCCAAATTTGAGTGAAGTATTATTTGCTAAAGAAATTTGAAATTTTAAAAGTTAACTAAAATGCTAAAATATAAAAAAAAATAACTTAAAAAGACTACAAAGTACCAGGAGAAAGCATGGTAGATAGAATCCCATGAATTTTGATTCGTATCAAAATATAGCTTTGTCGATATAAATCGGAAACAATATTGTTTTATATCTTGAATCGTTAGATGAATTGAATGAATATTGTGATTTATGATTTACGTTAACTACGATTCATTTAGTTTTTCGAAAAATCTCAAAAAATTGAAAAAGAAAACGAAGTGGAGCTAGTTGGAGAAGAAGAACGAACGCATATAAGAAGAAAAGTGAAGAACATGGAGTTCACTAGAGAAGAAGGGTTCGTGAAGAAGAATATCATTAGTGGAGAAGAAAACCTACTTTTGCTAAATAACTTTTAATCTGAACAATCTCAAATAATTTTATAATCTAAACTACTCTTAAAAGTTAAACCAAATTTGAAAAAGCTGAACCATTTTTAGAAAAATAATTTTTTGAACAAAATAATTTTTTATATAAAACTATTTAAATTTCTGTTTATTTTATTTTATTTTATTATATACGATTTTTTTAAAACTATATTTTAAAATAAATTCTTATATTTGTTCATTTATTTATTTTGATTTTTGATTTGAATATTTTATTTTTATGAATTTAACATTGATTTATGTCACTTATTTTTATTTAAAAATATATTATATTTATTTATTACGTATCTTATTATTCATTTGAAAAAATGATTCACATTGGAATGTTATAATCATGGTACAAAGTCTTCTAAATTAAATCTTGGTTGCTAATTAGATATCAATTTAGAAATCATTTAACAATAATAGAGACTAATTTAGAAACCAAAAATTTGTTACTCTCTAATTTAGTTAATATAATAACTAATTATTTTTTTTCATTAAAATTGATTTCTATTTCATGTTGTTTTTATAATGTATATAACGTGTAATTCAAAGTCTTATATATACTTAATAAAACTATTGTGATGTCTTACAAGGTTTAACGAGAAATCTCATTCTCTTTTGAACTTGTTCATAATCAACTATTTTTTCAAGGTCTGCATAATTTTGCTTAGTAATTCAGATTCATTGAGCGAAATAGTTGTTAAGTTTGTTGTTAGCCTTTAGAACACCTTTGTTGGGCAAATGGATATTCATTGGGTGAACTAACAATTAATTTTGTTATTTGCATTTGTTGATCGAACAAGTCCCTATTGATTGAATTAACACTTAAATAAGTTCTTGGAAATCTTTAAGATTCGCTTGATGGATGATGGTTTGTTGAGTGAATTCTCTTTGATCTTAAGACTTCTTTTCCAAATTTTTGTCAGTATTCACCTATGCCAAAAAGATTAGTCAAAATCAATAATAATATACACATTTAAGAATATTTATGACTGAACATTGTTTTAAGACTCATTTACCAAAACTATTCTAAATGTGAACACTTAAGCACCAAAGTATGATAAACAATGTTAGTTAATACGTTAGTAGTGTGCATAAAATATGTTCATAAACCATAGTAGATGCTTATGAATAAAAATATCATTTTAATATAAGTCTTGTATAACTAGTTGTTTAAAACTCAAGAGAATTATGCATAACCAATTCACTATATTAATATTAAAGGTAAGGAAAAATTTCTCCAAAAACAACCTCTCCAAGTTATCTCAATCTCTAATAAAATTTGGTGTCATTGTTTAACAACCAAAACATGTAAAGTTAGGAGGATTAAAATTAGACTTTTTATGATTGTAACTCTTTGTGTTATTTTTTTTTCTTTGTTCTTATTCTTGAGAAATTTTCCAAACTTTTCTTCCAAGAAGGACATATTTTTTTATCATTCTCACCATTAAGATCTTCATTATTTTAGCTCTTTATACAACAATTTTTGGTGCCAAACCCTTTTTCTTTTTTAACTAATTTCTTACTCAACCAATTTGTTCATATTTAATTCATGCTTTCTTAGTTTTCCAAATAAAAAGGCAGTCTTCATCATGGATAGACCATTTTGACTTAAATATGACAATAACCTTTGATTTTCAATTTCTATCAAGACACTTTAACATCCTGACATTCAATTTCTCATTCTCAACGACTTTTCGAACAATTAGGTGATTTATGATATCAGTGAACCACTTTTCTACATCATAAATTATTTCTCATTATTGCATCTGAGAGAGTTTTTATTCCCGAATCTTTGCCCTTTTAACATCTTTGATACCTTCGTGAGTTATCTCCAAGTATCCACATTTCCTTTGCACAATTGCATTAGGAAACATGAAAAAACTCATGAAGATTTAAAAAAGAAGTAATACAATTGTTTTCCATGCAATCATATTGTGTTTTTGTGTTTTTCACTTCAGATTCATCTATTGTATGTTTCAGAATGTAAGGTCCACTAATAATTGCATCCAAAATATCTTGATTAGTGGAGTTAACAAATATCTTCATCTTTATTTTTCAAAATTGGCAGTTGACCCCACAAAAATCATAGACAATCTCCTAATAAACACTTTTTAGTAAAAGACAACTTGTACTCAACCATTTTTTATAAAAAATACATATCGAAACTTAATTATTTTTCAAAAACTAGATTTTGATACCAATTATTAAAATATAAGTTAGACTTCAAGAAGGAACATGAATTGAATAATTAAGAATTTTCATAATATGATGAATATTTCTTTACTAAATTAAATTGAATTAAAGTTGTAAAACAAAATTTACAAAGTTTCAAGATGCAATATTATAGTTGATTGAAAAATAAGATGTATGAAAGAATGTGATGAATAATGTATCAAATGAAATATAAAGAGAGTGAGAGAGACTTAAAATTTATATCGGTGGTTCACTCTTATAAAAGAGTTACATCTAATTACTTAGTCATCCTAATAAAGTCAATTTACTAACTTTCAAGTTACTACAATGCACACAAAAATAAGAAAGTATACTCCCCAAAGTCAAAATTTTGAACCCTAAAATTGTAGAAACAACTGAATCCAAAATCATGAATACAAAATAACTTCTCTTTTTGAAAACTCTATAGATCATTCAAATTTCAAAAAAGTTTTGTTAGCATTTTGCATTTTAAAAACCTTTCATCTTTGCAAAAATTTTAAATGTTGAAGCGTATATATGTTTTAAGTGAGACATTTAATTAAGAAATATATTTTTCATTAAGACATAATCCAGAAGAAGATATTAAGTTTTCGGAAGCCTTTGTTAAAATGTATGTTAGAATATATGGCCTTAAACGAGAGGGGGGTGAATTGTTTAAGAAAGATTTTCGTAAACTTTTAAGCCTAGAATGAAAATACTTCAAGAAAACATTGATTAAGAAATCAGTTTTTCAAAACATAAAGCAAAGGCACAATACTGGAAAAACAATCGGTTGTTTATACCAGTTATCAAATAAAAAAACTGAATTTAAAGAGATAGGGATAGAGAGATTTCACACTGATGTTTATATTGTTTCACTCCAAACCCAGAGCTACATCCAGTCTTCTCAGAAACCCTGAGGAAATCCACTAAGCAACCACAACTTGATCACTTACACAACAACCAAGAGAATGACCTTGAACACCTCAAGACACAC
>Ga0123342_1008228_pt1 | contig 13278 bp, 9 predicted proteins | sample Turbeawhitnodule_FD_89960 | JGI IMG/M metagenome (GOLD analysis project Ga0123342, IMG submission 89960) | Root nodule microbial communities of legume samples collected from Mexico - Turtle bean Mexico white nodule | ecosystem: Host-associated > Plants > Roots > Nodule | place: Mexico: Nepantla...
AATAAGTGTTATCATGTAGGACAAGTTTAACACTCTCCAGTTTGGTCCGTTGGTCTTTGGATGCAATGGAGTCTGTCATGGTTGTAGGGTTAATACTCTGGGGGTAAAATTTTGGTTACGTTACTCTTCATCTATGGTAACAGTATAGAGGTTGGGGAAAATGGCTTGCCAAAGGGTAACATGTTGAAGCTGTGGCTACCGATGGAGCAACAGGAAAACTCTACAAAACAGCAGCAAGAAAAAATAGTGTTGGCTAACTTTTTTTGTAGTTTTGTAGGTACAGTTTCTATCTAAATATTCAAGGAAGTAGAATGATAGTTGAAGGCGCTATGACCGTATTGCAACTGCCAAGGATCAATAAATCTGGAGATCTTTAAGTGGTTGCCACGTGTGCTGAGGAGGGTGCAAACACCTAGTAGGTGGAGCTAGCTATGGGGAACACGTAAGAAGAGGCTTGGCTGGAACGGATGAAGGAAAGCTTAATGGGCTGGGTTGTGCTACACTGCTGGGTTCAATTCTTTCTACGGGGAATGTGAAGCTGTATTAATTACCCTCATTTTTTTGGAATGGTGTATCCCACTCATGAACTATGCAGGTGTTTCATTGATTCTTTGTTTCTTTGGACCTCTAGCATTGTTAGCCTGAGGCCCAATAACAAGGCTTCTCCATCATGTAGGTTTAGCTTTGGGGTTGGGGGAATTACTAGTACAACTCTGTTTTCTTCTCTAGTGTGTTGCTGAACATCTATTCTAAGTTTGGATCTGTAAAAGGGTTGGGACACCCCTTAAGTGTCCCTTCTTATTTTATTAATTCATTGCTGTTAAAAAAAAAATCTTTCATGTTCAACCTGGATAAGTTATCATGAAATAATCGAGGATGTAGATGTTTGGTCAACATATCAGTCACTTATTAAAAGAAGAAATTGTAATTAAATGAATGAGACCTTCTTGAAGTTTAATCCGAACGAAATGACAATCAATTTCAATCTGTTTCGTCGTCGGCAAAAGGCATTGGTGGTGAGGTGAATGTGGTTAAGTATCTGCTGGCCGTGGCCCCTGTGCTGGTCCTCTGTAACTGACTGGTTGGGGTATAGACTGATTGAGAGCCATGGTGTATACTATGAAGGGATGTGGGTCTGGGATTGTTGGAACTGCTAGTAGGAGCTTATAGATGCTGTGAAGGGGACGCCGTTGTAGGTTTATTCCTGTAGATCCAATATGGCAGTGTTGGTGCTAATTGGTGCCGAGAAAGGGACTCGCAGTGTACCCGATAGGTACTAATTGGTGCATATTCAGCGTTGCATGAACTCTTTGTGGGATTACTAGCGGGTTGTGTGGGCCAATTTGGATGGGTTGAGGTGCTCTTCTGGCACGACAAGAGTATCCTAGTAGGTGTATACAAGCTGATGCAGGTTTTAACTATCTAAATGAAGACTATAAGCAGGAAAGGAGGGTGTTTGTTGGTTGTGTTGGATGCTTATCAGCCAAGGAGTCTGGAAGGAATTGATATGCTGGAATGGAAGGGAAGCACATATTGATGTGGTGTAGTTATGTGTAAGTAATTGGCTGCTGCTATATTTACGTGTGCTTCTCATATGAGGTCCAGTGGAAAGCTAGGACATGCAGCTTACTCTCATGCATAGGGTGAAGGATGGTTATGTGCCTTACCATTCTGTTAGAATTGAATCAAGTAAATTTGCTTCACGTGACAATCCTAAGAAGCTAAACTGTTCTTTAAGATTTTGAATGATTGCATGGACCAAATCTGTGTCAACTCCATACAGTCCTCATGCGCTGTGATGTAAGTCTTGAGCCATCCACACAAGGTCACAAGAATGGGGTTGAGGGTACCACTCCCCAGATGCCACACACTGGAAATCCCCTACAGTACGTGGTATCTTGTGAGGAAACTTTTAGGGCCTGTTCTTTAATCTGGTTTAGTGCAAAGCCAAAGTTTTGTTGGTTTGCTTTGTGTGTACTGTAGTTTTTAAGTTCTGGCTCTGCTTGTAACATGGTAGGTTTGTACAAGGGTTGGGACACCCCATAAGTGTTCCTTTCATTTATTTTATTCATTGCTGATAAAAAAAATGAAACGTGGGATTCTTTGCTATGCATATAGAAGATTTATTGTCACAATAGACAACAAAAAATTCAGAAATATTAGTATGCAAATCATGGCACAAATATTGTAATCACTAAAGTTCACAAACAAGTGAAGTTAGTACTCTATATTATGTCTTTGAAGAAGATCTAGACACGGTGCTTTTTAGACTTCCATGAAATTAAAGAGTTTCCCATAAACACACAATGACCGATGATAGAGTTTCTAGAATCAATGCAAGTTCCCCAATCCAAATAAAAAAAAAAGCTTTGATAACAATTTGATTATAACTGGAAAAGAATAAATCAAGACCAGGACAACCTTTCAAATATCGTACCTAGTGTGAGTAAGGTATAACAAACGCTCAATCAATCTTCTATATTCACCTGGATTCAAAAGTAATGAACCTTCACTTTCAAAGAGAGGAAAAGATGGTTCCATGGGAGAAGAGGCGAGTTTGCAAGCTAATAAACCATTATCACAAAGAAGATCTAAAAAATATTTTTGTTGATTGAGAACAATATCAGAAGGTGAATGACTTATCTCAAATCCCAAGAAATAGCGAAGAGTACCAAGGTCTTGGATACTAAATGAGTTATGAAGATGAGTTTTAACACGCTGAATTTCTTGTAGATCATTGTCAAACAACATAATGTCATCAACATTGTCCCTAATATTGAACTCACAAAGAACAATTGAATTCTCAAGTATAAGATTCACCGAATAGAAAACACTATAATAAATTTTGTTGGAAGTTTGTTGTGTATGATTGCAAGAATGTAAATAAAGTAAAGTAAAAAGTTGTTGATTCAATTGGGAAAGTTGTTGATTCAATTGGGATTATGGTTCATCCTTCTCACTCTTTTGTATTTTGAAAATCATTATAATATAATCTCTTTGATTGTATTTATGCCCATATAAAATTCATTCATATCGATTTATCGCATATAAAATTATCAAGATAGTCTCCTAAATATTGATTCATCGCATATTTATAAAAACTCTTTATCCTTATGAGAAGATGTTGATAGAAATTAACATTTCAAATATATTCCTAGCATCCAAATATGTTAATCATTATTATTTTGTTCAGATGCTTATAAATATTTTTCAGTCAAATCTAAGGATCAAAATCATGATAAAACAAGCATTAAGAATAAAATGACAATACCAATTATCAATCAAGAACAAAATATTATATTTAAATATCATCTCAATACATAAGAGTTTGAACAAATTACTCTCAATCCGAAATGGTAGAATTAACCACTCATGTTGGTCATTACAAGCATGGAAAGTAAGAAAAGAAACCCAAAATGTTTCTCCTTGACGATTGTCTCCTCTAAGGTTTTCTATCACCTTCTATTCTCCAATGATGTCTAGGGTTGTGCATCACACCTCATATTTAACCTATATGGGCTTGGGCTAAGTAACTTCTCGCTTGGGCGTGATTGGGCTCGCCTGAGCGAGTTTGGGCTCGCTTGGGCGAGATTGGGCTCGCTTGGGCGAGTTCCTCTAGAATTCTTCTGGTTTAGGCGAGTTTTGAGCTTTCCAACCTTCCCTTTTCATCTTGTTTATTCTCCCCTAGCCTTTTCATCTCCATTTTCCCCAAGAATCTTAAAATTAACACAAATTTGGGAATAAATCATTCTTATTCATATTATAATCATATAATATTTAAAATGGTTTCAATTCATAAATTAAAAGTTAAATTATAGTTATTTTATCAATACATACCCATAAGTGTTTGTATTTTAATATGAAATATTACTGAAATATGACACTTATCAATTGATAACATCTTTTAAAGAGAAGAAAGTAGTGTGATGGTCCTTCAAGTATCCAGGTTGTTGTTAGAGACAAGTAGAAACTCGAATAGATGAAGGTTGTGGATCAAAATGTTTGTGTTGTAAAACATCAGTATCAAGTAAATATAATGGTTTAGAAGAACTAGTAGCAGGAAGACTAAATGGTAATACAGTTTCATAAATTAAAGAAACAATATCACTAACAGGTGTAGCCACAACAATATCATTATCAGAAATAAAAGGAAGCAAATGCTTAAACACATCATGTGTGTCCAAATTGGTATCTATATTATCCTTATGAAAAGGAAAATGATTTTCATAAAAAAATAGCATAACGTGTGATACAAGCTAAGCCAACAAGAAGATGACCAAGGATGCAAATGAGCATTTACACTATGAGAAGTCATCTCAACATACAAGTGGAGACCTCACCAGAGGGAGAATTTGACAAAGACCAAAGCATCTAAAGTTCTTCTTGCTGGTCTTCTTAATGATTAAAATATGTTGTAAATAATTTGGGCTCACTTGAGGGGTCCAAATAGTAGAATAAGCTAGAGTAGGTCCATATAGCATAAATAAGAGGTGTAGTTATCAAATTGGGCCTATGAGAAGTCCTTTAGGGAAGGAAGCTAAACCTACCTTCTAGAATGTGAGTAATGGTGTGGCATTGACCAAGGTCAATATCCTAGCCGCACCATATGTGTCATTTTCCCATCATACCCTCCTTCTTGTTCTCTAAGGCTCCTCCACTTATAAATAGGAGGTCTCCCCTTTGTATTTCTCACGTTGACTTGAATGAAGTAAAGAAACTCTGCATAATTTGTGTGAGCTTGAGTGAGTGTTATCTCCTCTCCATTGGTCTTATCTTGGTGAGAATGTCTCAAGTGCCAGCCTTCCACTTATCTTTATGGTTACCACCCATCAAGTAGCGTGATCATCACTCTTCTTTTCCATAAGTTTCCTTCTTCCATACTCCTTCATTTTCGCCTTCCATTCATGTTCATTATCTTTGTTTCCTTCCTTGTATTGCTCTCGGTTTTGTCATAATCATTTGAGTTTTGCATCCATTCTCACCAGAAGGAATATGTAGTCACTTTTGTTTAGCAAAATGACATGTATCACAAGGATGAACAAAACCTATCACAAGGATGAACATAACCTATGGAAATATTTGAGTAATACAAAGACAAAATTTTCAACCTATCACGAGACAAATTTGAAAATGCCAAAGTTTAGCATTATCAGTATGTACACAAGATTTATTGATGTTAAGAGTCTTATTATGAACACATAAACTCTCACTGTCTAGTCTACTCGTCCCAATTTTTTTATTTGTGACATGATGGATACTAGAAGTCCTCAAATGATAAAGGTTGTGTGATCTCTCAACTGTACCAATCACTCTCCATGGTTGCATATGAATAATGAAAGAAATAGAAGGTTCAAAAATGGTTAAACAATTGTGATTTGTGGTCAATTTATAACAAAAATCAAAATTACGTGAAATGAAGGTGCACATAAAATATCAATCAAAGTGAGTAAGGGAGATATTTGAACTATACCAGACTAATTAACACTTAATTGACTTTTGTTAGGTAAAGAGACTAATACAGGAGAAATACTACGAATGGAGAAGAAACGATTTGTAGCATATGTGATCCGCAACCCCTGTGTCTAATACTAGTTATTAGAAAACTTATTTGATTTGACTGAATTGATTTGAGATGTACTGATATGATTCAAAGCATGGATCTGAAAGGATGATTGTTTGATCAAATCCATTAAACTGTTGTACTATTCTTGAGAAATCTAAATGTTAATATTGGGTGAATTAGCCTCGAAAGGAGTAGCATCTTTTTTAGCATTAACGAATGCAGCCGTATGAGCATATTTTATTGCTCCTTGCTTGAATTTTTAACCTGGCAGAAAACCATGTTTTTGATAACATGTATCCACTATATGATTATTTCTACCACAATACGTATAAAAACGAAAATTGTTTCCGCTTCTGCCTCGTCCATGAAAATCGTGACCTCCACCTCGACCATGTCTTCCACTGAAATTTTGTGGATCAACCATGGTATTCATCAACACCTTGTTAGTCTCATTGTTATCAGTGAGAAGTGGTGTCCCATGTCCCAAATTCCTGTTCTTGCTTAATGATTAGAGAGAACATCTATGTAATAGATGACATGGATCCATTAACATTATTTGAGACTGAACTTGAATGTATTGTTCATTGAGATCTCACAAGAATCGTATAACATAGCTTGTGGTTCGGTAGGTTCTAGCACAAGTAACAACACTCCAACTACATGGGTTTACACAAGAACACTTTGGCAACGATTCAAATATCTCTAATTCCTCCCAAAATATTTTTAATCTCGTGAAATATTCTGACACCGTCATATCACCTTGCTTTAGCCCATATATCTCTACTTGCAAGGTCACAATGCGAAAATTATCACCTTGCAAAAACCTATTGCGCACATCATTCCAAACATCAACAGTGAGATCCATCCACAAAATGGTTATATGGTGAGGTTTGTAGACAGTTTATATATTATGAAATGTCCTAATCTCTAATCAATGTGAGATCTCCAACACACACCTTTCACGTCGAGACCCTCCAACTCGTGCATGAGATTATATATTATGAGTGGTCTGATAGTGGATGATTTGATAAATCCAACAAACACCCACTATGATATTGATTTTATATATCTCATTTATAAAATGACTCTTATACCATATTGATTTTATATATCTCATTTATAGAAAGGAAGAAAAAAATGATATATTTTATTGATAAAAAATTATTACAAACTTACATTGAGTATTCTATTTATATACACATAAAAAAATAAAAATAAAAATAACATATATTAATAGATAGATCACTTATAACTTATAGAAGAGTTATAACTCATGAAGTAATTATAATTGATAAAAGTTAAAATTGAAAAAGTAATTATAGGTAACAATATAATATATATCAGATCATATTTATTATCTAATATCCAAGAAACAAGAAAAAGTAGTTACTACAATTAACAAGAATTTGGGAAAAAGGACAAGAGGAGTATCTAAGAAATGATCAAATAGACAAGTGATTCTGAACTTGGAGGATTGTGGTAGCTGAGTCCATAAGCCTGTGTTTCTACTCTTGAGTCAAATGCACATTGGTGACACCCAATACCCCTCCTCTTCCAAGTTGTGCAGGCAAGCTGAGGAACACTTCCCCATCTTGGATATCATAAAAACCCTTTGCAAGAACCGACACAGGGTGGACCCTCCTTTGGTCCCTAAGAATGCTTCGTGCCAAGTTTGCCACCGAGTATCCTATCGCCCAAGAAGTGTACCCTTTTAGCCTTATAACCTCATAAGCACTCTCTGTAACTTCTTTGTGTATGGCCTCCAACATTTCCTTCTCGTACGTAATTTGCTGCTTCTCCAAAAAGCTCAGCACTGGAACACCCCCAACACTAATGCTAGACCACAAAGCCACTGAGCTGTCACCGTGTTCTCCCACTATAAAAGCCTGCAATCACAGAATCACAACATACATACATACATATATAACAAAACAACATTCACGTAACTATGAAAGTAATTTATAATTAAATACTTGAAAAAAATAATTAACCTGGACATCTTGAGCGTTTACATCAAGATGATCAGCGATGAGGAAACGAAAGCGTGAGGAGTCCAAGTTAGTGCCGGAGCCGATGACACGGTTTGAAGGGAAACCGGAAAGTTTCCATGCCACGTAAGTGAGCACGTCGACGGGATTCGAAACGATAAGGAGAATGGTGTCGGGAGAGTAACGAACCAAAGGGGGTATGATTTTCTGAAAGAGGCTGACATTCCTTTGTAGGAGGTTCAGCCTGGACTCGCCGTGGATTTGGCGGGCGCCGGCGGTGACAATGCAGAGGTCGGAGCCCACAGTCACGGAGTAGTCGGTTGAGGCCTGAATTCTAGTGCGGGGGAGGAAGGCGGCGGCGTGCTGTAGGTCCAGCATCTCGCCGCGGAGTTTATCAGGAATGGCATCGACGAGGACAAGCTCGTCGGTGAGATCTTGAGTGAGGATGGTTTGGGCTATGGCCATTCCCACGTTGCCCGCACCAACAACGGAGATTTTGGTGTGGCGCTTTGTGGGAGAAGAAGGTTCAGCATTCATGATGGACTTAAAGAAGGCTTGAGTTAGGTCTAAGCCTCCTGGACCCAATGCTGAACCGGAACTGCTCTTGTGCATTGCCATTGTCTTGGTGTGAATGTGTGTGAAGGTTATAAGATAGATTTATTTGTTCTTGTTGTTGTAAGAGGCATGCATATTTATACTAAGGTGTGAAAGCCAAGAAAACATAAAACTTGGGACTAAAGTAAATGGTTTTGAAGCGTTGGGCTTGGAAAGAAAGATGCAAATGCTTTTCAATGGTCAACTCTTAGACTTCTCCGTTGATCTAAACCTTTGTGGGGCCATTCCACCATGTGTCTCTGTAGTTCATTTTCTCTTCAAACTTTCTAGCTACAGATCCAGAATGAGAAGGACTTTTGAATTTTCTACAGTTTCTAGATTTCTTAAGGAGTTAACTTCTTCAAGGGACAAGAAGAAGAACGTGTCGGTTTGATGTCATTTTGCGTGGCTATTCACTGACTTTATCAACAATATAATAAATAGATTTTTTCACACTCCACCCATTTTTCCTTTGCTCCAAATTACACCTTTGAATTACTTATGTGATAGAGATATTTTTGTAAAATAATAGGCATAAGATGGATGTAATTTGTAGCAGGGTGTCAAATTATCACTACCCATATAATAAATTATTAACACATGCAAAAATAAGTAATAATAATATATAATAACAAAGGTATTATTTTAGTTATAATTCCGTTGTTTTTACGAGGATTAGAGAGTAAAAAGTGATGGTACGAGAGGATGAAGGAATATATTTTATTAATTTATTGAAAGTTTGAAGGATGGAAACAGGAGAAGAATGTTATGTTTAGTTGAGTTAGATGAATCTGTTTTCTGTGTGCGGCGAGTTTGGTTTTGATGTATTATTTTCCACTTCTAGGAAAAAACAACGTCCACATGTATGCCACTGCTACACTTTGTGTTTTATCAGTTTCACGTTACTTATCATCATGCAACAAACAAGGAAGTGATACCACAACACAGAATAACACTACTACATTTTCATTTATTAATTTAATATATTTATGAACAACTTAATTATATTCACATGTATCTAACTTTACCTCGTTAGATAATAGCTCAAGGAACAACATTTGTTACGTCAAAAAGATTAAAAACATTTGTGACTTTTTGGCTCCCTTCACTTTTAAACAAAAATGTATATATATAAATAATTTTTTTTAATTTTAGTATATTTTATAAATTGAACACCTCAAAAAAATTTGTACATTTATTTTGATTATTAAGATCCGCCACTACTTGACATTCTATTGATTTGTTTATAATTTACTAACAAATATTATTTATTTTAACTTTTACTAATTAGACAAGTTAATTATCATTGTTTAAGGATACTCAACTTGAAATTTAAACACTCTAATAAATATTATTTTTTATTAATATTATTTTAATGTCTTGAAGTCTACAGGGGCTTACATTCTATGAATTTTAGAGAAACAAGAGACGGAACTACGGTAAAGATTGCTTTCAGAGGATCATTATCGCCGTATCAATTAATTTGATTTATTGAATTTTGGAGAAACTATTATATAGTTTTCTCCTAAAAAATATTATTAACATAAAATATTACAATCACAAAGATTCTTAAGAACTTAAATTGATGACTGACATCTGTGATTTTATTTAAAAATAGCGTTTAAGTTATATATATATATATATATATAATTTTTATAGATGAATAATATTGATATTTTAAAAAATATATATAATTATAAAAAAATATATTACTTTTATTTGTATAAACAATAATTAGATGACTTCCTTTTTTATAATTTTTATCTCTTATATTTTTATTCTGGTATTTTCCGTGGTGATGATGAGGATTATGATAGTTGATCTTTTACAGACTTTTTTTAATCTTTTGTAGACATGGCTATATAATATTTTAATTTGAAAAGAGGAGTGCGAATAACAACACACTTTTTCAAGGGCCAAAACTCAATCTTTGTGCCCACAGTGCAGTTAGACCTTTTTTTTTTACAGATCAAGCAATTAAAGAAGCCCAAAAGGAAAACTATGTAAATACGAGGACTCTTTCTTCCTACACCTCCATACCTTCTTTTGCCACCCCCATACTAAATGTAAAAATACCGTTTTCTCCTTTTTTGTGTCACCTCCATATATAATCCAGAAGCTGTTTTTGGATCCGGAAGTGTTTTTGAGATTTATAAAATCCGGAACTCTTTTTTTTCATTTGAAATAAGCCTATGGATTATGTAATTGGAATATATATAATCCGGAATCAATCTCATATTCAGAAAAGACTTCTAAATCATGTAATCCGAAAGCTAATCACACATTTGAAAAAAAAACTTCTGGATTACATAGTTAATGTTAGGTATAGAAAAGACTTCTGGATTATATAATCTAGAAGCTAATTCTGGATCTAGAAAAAGTCTTCCAGATTATGTAATCCAAAATATTAAAAAGAATATTTTTGGAATATAAAAAACATATGGGGGTGTTACAAGAAGGTAAGAAGGCATGGAGGTGTAGGAAGAAGCAGCCACATACGAGCAATCGCGTTTTAGGACTCCCATTTGCATTGGTTTAAGGTTTTTTGGTTATTGTTTACATATTCTGGGAGCATTTGACAGTCTTTGTGGTTATGTGGTGGAAAATATTAGTTTTTAGATGTATTTCATTCTTCTTATAATTCAAAAATCTTTTATAAAAGAAAAACTTTTAAATTATGTAAGGTAAAATGTGTGTTTTCAAAAAACATTTTTTTTCCAGAAGGTACATAAATACTTTCGTAACTAAAACTTCAAACATTTTAATTTTTTTACAAGGGTATTTTTAAAATTATAAAACGTATAAAGTACCGCAATAACATATAGAGGTCCAGGAAATATGGAGGTGCAAAAAGAAGCACACCTTTTTGAAAGCAACAATTGAACCCATGTAGTGAACGCGACTTCTGCAAATATTTTGTAAGTTAATTCAAACAAAATGAATATATTAAAAATTAAATAGGTTTGTCATTTTTCACTTATCTGGTGCCTTCATTTCAACCAATCATAATTTTAGAGAGAAGATCATAAATATATCATTGAATTTTTTTTTTACCAAACTTTAATTTAAAAATATCGAACCGACTATGTCCTGAAGTTGTATCCATATTATAATCTATCGAACCAAAAGCTCTTCAAAAGCTAAGTTGAATTCAATCTAGATCCAATTTCAAATTTTGATAATACTGTAATCTCGTAAATAATCCTGTTAGTTTCTTTATATCTACTGTTCTAAGTATTCCGGTGCTACAAACCTGAGGCTCAGACTATGTTCTCTCGAAGGGATTGGATTTGTATCCGACCCTTGTTCTAACCTGAGGTCCCTGACTTGAAAGATGACGCAGAGGGTTATTAGTAGGAGAAGGATGATGCAGAAATGCAAGGTTTTTCAGAAGCGAAATAGATAGAAGGAGAATATATGCATTGAATGGTTACTAGAGCACCTATAAATTTTTTATCAGAATTACATTAACTATTACGAAGTGAACTTTAAGCCTAATTCAACATCATTAAACCGGTTAAAGTTCGCTTTTTAATATGGTATCAGAGTCATTTCGAGTTTATCCTAGTGAATATTTGGTGATGCTATCAGGCTATTATCGGATCACCCATAATATGTTGTTCCACGCACGAGCTGTCATTCTCGGCATGAGCAAATGTGTTGGAGAATCCACATCAACTAAAGATGAAAACATTTCATAGTATATGAGTGGATACAAACCTCACCTCATAAGTCGGATTTATGAGATTGAGTTAAGCTTAAAATTTATTTTTTAATAATGGTCACGGTTATCGTGTTTCACAGGTGCCATCAACAGATATTTGTGGTGACATATATGTTATCTTGTTTGATGATGGAGAAGCACATGAATGAAGTTGATTTTGTCTGGAGTGAACATTAGGGTGGAAGCATTGCTGTTGTGTGTTGGCAAATGGACCATGTTTCTTTTGGAGTGTCTCCTTTGCAGGATGTAGGATCTCATGCAAAATCAGTGTATGCTCCGAAAGGAAGTGGTCCAACTTTTCTTCCAGCTACCTGTTTCATTGGTCCACAACTCTCATCTAGGTCTGTTTCAAATTTGGTCCTAAACTGATCAGGGGAACTAGAATAGGCAATACATCCATATGGACATTCATGTTGGATTCCCACTTCAAAACAGTTCAAATAAATCAATTTCTTCAACAATATACAAGCTGCACCTTAACAATGGAGACAAGTTAAATTGGAGTTTCCAACACAGTATATAGGACTTGTTTTCATGTTTTTCACTAGTATTTGGGAGTCGTCAAATTTGATGTTTGCTTTAAAATTAAACTTGATCATATGTTTTAACTGAGTTAACGGGAATTACTTTTTCTTCCTATGCATATAATAGCTTCATGCATTGTCTACTGAAGCTTTCATTGTCCAATTTTATTGATTGGTAGGTAGTATGTTGTGTTGAATAAACTTTAATGTAATTTGTGGGTTTTAAAGTTAGAAGTTACTAGAAAAGAGTAGAATGGGAGTTTGGATATGTAAAAGGTTAAAAGTTGTGAGTGAAATTTTAATTATGTTGTTAGTGGGGTTTTAAGGCCATAATGAAGATTTTTCTAGAAGAGCTTCCTAAAAGCCTATAAATAGGAAGTTCTCTCAATTGTAATATGTACCAAAGAAAGAAATACAATAGAGAGAAATTCAAAGAAGAGTGTTTTCTTTAGAGAAAATTCAAGTGTGAGTGATTGCTTGTTTTACAATTTGGTATCAGAGCCAATGGCGAATGTGATGGGTCAAATATCGCTACCACGGTTATCGAAGGCGACCACATATGATAATTGGAGCATTCAAATGAAAGCTCTTCTCGGTTCTCAAGATACATGGGAGGTGGTCGAAGAACCAACAAATACCACGGGTTATACGGCAGCTCAAACCAAGGTATTGAAAGAGATGCGGTCAAAGGATAAGGCGGCACTATACATGTTATTCCGAGCGATTGATGAGTCGGGCTTTGAGAAGATTGCCAATGCAATCACTTCAAAAGAAGCGTGGGACATCTTAAAAAAGGTGTTCAAAGGAGCCGACCGAGTTAAGCAAGTGCGTCTACAAACTCTTCGTGGCGAGTTGGAGAGCATGAAGATGATGGAGTCAGAAAGT
>Ga0123342_1008229_pt1 | contig 13274 bp, 10 predicted proteins | sample Turbeawhitnodule_FD_89960 | JGI IMG/M metagenome (GOLD analysis project Ga0123342, IMG submission 89960) | Root nodule microbial communities of legume samples collected from Mexico - Turtle bean Mexico white nodule | ecosystem: Host-associated > Plants > Roots > Nodule | place: Mexico: Nepantla...
AGCCTGTTCATTCTTCCTTTCACCACCCAACTCTGGTTTATGTGTTTCCTTCCTACTAAACTTAGGTAGATTTACCCACAGCTTCCACAAACCTATCCAAATAGCATCTAGCCTCCTCTCTAAAACGTGTGCATCCATCACCCTTTGAAATCTCACAAACCCGAACCGTCGGTTTCCAGCGTCTAGCCTTCTTGAGATAAAGACGTCAATAACCCTTCCCCACCTCTAGAAAATCTTCCACATGTCCCTCTCCACATACCCGTGAGAAAAATTTGTGAAGAAAAACTTCACTTCCGCCATGCTCTCTCCCAGAATGAACTACTCTCTTTACATAATCTCTTATTTGTTAACGTTTTAGTAGTGTAATTACATTGCATGTTATTTAGTTTCTACTAAGTAAAAGAAGAGAAGTTATTTAAATTGTTTTGCCAAAATCTTTATTAGTTCGCTCGGAAAATACTAAATTTTTCTTCTGAAGAAATATCAAACGATGCACAGTATTTTTAAGCACAATTCAATTCTCCATTCTTGTATTTTTTTTTCACATAACTTTTTATATATTTTTTATCTATTGAATAGTTATTTAATGTTAATCTACTTACATAATATATTAAAATTTTCAAATAATAAAATATTACATCATTGATAATAATAATATTAATACAATTAAAAACTTTGTATCGGAAAATACTGTAATAAATTTAGAATGTTACGATAAATAAATTTATATCGGTAGCCAATCATAAATTTTCATAATTTAAAATAACTAAGTTTATAATAATATTTAAAAACCATGATTAAAGTTATTTCTAATTAATTGATGATAGAAAAAATATTTTAAAACATAGTTGACATTTGTTTAAAACTTTTACTTGTATTTTCTTCTTTTAAAATAATTAGAAATGTTAAAACAGACCGAAAGAACTTATGCTAATGTCTCTATCTATATCGAGATATTTAAAACAAGTAGAAGTAATCTATTTTGGTAATCACTAAGATACTGAAAAGAGAAAATGTTAAAAGACTTTAAAAAACGAGCATGCATGGTAGAAGAGACAAGCAAATGAGAAAAGAAAACTATTAAAAATAATTATTACTATTGCGTAAAGGTTGTGAGGGCTAAGCTGCCTCTTTTCAGTCTTCATTTTTGTAGGAATTGGGATAGTTCTCATTTTTTAATTAGGTGTTAAAAAATTCAATTTGGCCTCTTACACCTAATTCAATATATTTTATGTTGTATACTTTTTTTTTCCCATTTTTCTGTCTTTATACTTGCGTTGCTCCATTTGCTTTCTAAGTTTTAGACCAAATACATTTAGTCTATTTTCTATAAGTTGTCACCTTACCAAAATTTTCTGTTGCACCACACTCTTATGCTGTTAGCAGCCGATGACACTTGTAACAATAATAAAAACAAGATCTGATGCACTATTTCTAATCAAATCTTCTAAGAATTGAATTTTTTTTTTTTTCATCCGAATGAGGATGATATGTTAAAATGAGTTTGAATTTGGTTAGTAAGCTTCGTAAAGTATCTTTTAAAACCTAGAAATCTAGGATCTTTGTTTAGAGGGAATACCAAGTAATTTAATATTTTATTTATGTAAATTTGAATAAATTTTTGCATAGATATTTTTAAATCTATAGTTTGAAAGTGTGCCATTTTCGTTAATATATCTATTATGACCCAAACTGAATCATGTTTTTTCAAGTTACACGGTAACTAGGTAACAAAAATCATAGAAGTATTATCTCACTTCAGCACTAAAATGTCTAATTGAGATAACATATCTCAAAGTTGTTGATGCTCAACCTTGCATTTATGACAAATTAATTAAGTAAATATAAACTTGGCTACATCTTTCTTCATGTTAGGCCACGAATAAGATTGTCTCAGATCTTGATACATCTTGGTCATATATGGATACAAACTGAATATACTTCTATGACCTTCAAATGACACCATTTGTTTTAATTCATCATCCTCTGGCACACATACGTTGTTTCTAAATCTTAAGATATCATTAGCTCCTGGAGAGAAGTATTTAGCTTTATTAGTATCTAATAGGCTCAAAATATTCTTCAAACTCATCCACCAAATTTTCTCCTTCACTTTCTCTATAAACTCATTAGTTATAACAAGTATATTACAACTAATGTGATTTGAAGATAAAAAATCTCCAAATTCATTCCCCTAAAATTCTTAATCAACCCCAACTCTTTAATCACAAGTGTTGACATGTGTATCTTCTTATGACTTAAAGCATCTGCAATAACATTTGCTCTCCTAGGATGACACATTAACTGAAAAACATAGTATTTTAAAAATTTCATTAATCTTTTTTGTCTCATGTTAAACACCTTTTGATTAAACAAACACCTTAAGCTCTTATGGTCATTGAACACATCAAAATGAGTTCCATAAAGATAATGTCTCCAAATTTTTAAAACAAAAATGACTATTGTCAATTCTAGATCATGAGTTGGATAATTTTTTTTATGTATACCTTCAACTGACGTGAAACATAAGCAACAACTTTTCTATTTTGCATCAGAACATGAGATTGCCTTAAGAAAATATGGGAGTGCAATTTTTTTTTTAGATTTTTAAGTTATGTGGGTCATTCGGGCCAACCCACCCCGCCCCGCCTTGCACTTGGCCTACGCGGGTTGCGGGTTATGTTGGGTGGGCCTAAACAGGCCAACAGGTTGGAATAGGCAGTCCGCCCTGCATTCTCTCAGCGAACTGCTTGTCACTCTGCACGATCCGCTCCGCTTTGCCATCCCTACCTAAAATTAACTTAAAAGAGTCTTTAACTTTCCTTAATCTCATATTTAAGAACAACTTGTTGGAGATCCCACATCGACTAGAGATAAGGACATTTCTTAGTATATAAGTGGGTGCAAACCTCACCTTATAAACTAATTTTATATGATGAAGTTATGTTTAAACTTCACTTCTTAATACAACTTTAAAATAATTATTTATAATTTTTATTATTCAATTTTTAAATCTAATTATTCTAATAATTATTTTTTTAACCAATTATGTGAAATTATAATTTATTATTATTATTATGCATAGTGAATTTTATAAAGTAAGCACATATGAAAAAATATAGATTTCCCATATAAAGAAAAAAAACAGTACCTTTTAATAGTACCTTTTATTTATTATTTACTTTACTCCTTTATCTTATTCCTCTTTATATATAAAAAAAAAACAATTGAGATTGAACAATATATGCACTCGAAAATCTAGTAATTTTTGTTACTGTATATACATTGATAACTCTTGATATTTTCATCGAAATTACAGGTTAATATTCCAATTTGACTATTGACTAAGACCTGCATGATACATTCCCCATTCCCAATTACGATTTTGATATGCACAAATTTGTCAATAAATATAGGAACTAATAATATTAATGCTCTTACTTTTCATAGTTTGTCTGTTATAATTATGCTTTATCATACTTAATTAACTTAATTTTAAAGTCTTAGTTTTTATGTTACCATCAGACTGTTACTGCTTTCTTGACCAAATAGGGTCAACAAGAAATTAGTAGTGCACTCAGATTTTTAATTGTTATTTCATATAATTTTTCTTTGGCTGTTTCTTACCATTGTCCACTAAAGTTTTGAGGATATAGATAATAATTAAATATGAATAGTTATTGACCTGAAGGTACTGATTTATGTGGAATATTCTTTTGTGGGTAATTTTGAACATGGGGATTTGTAGTTTTTGTTTGCTAGCAACAGTGGAAGCTTTAATCGTGATGATGGATGTAAAAGAATTAGAGAAAAGTTGATGGGAAAAATGCTTTTGATTCTTGACTTTAGCTAGTTGGTTCAAACTTGGGTTACAAGTGTTAGAAAATTTGTAAATTAATTTCACAATATTATTGGTGTGAAATCGATTTTGGACCTGCAGTGATTTGTAAAAGGGTTTATTGATTTATATATATATATATATAGATATGAAAAACTAATCAGTTGGAAATTGGAAAATAGTAAGTAAAGAAGGTTGTCTCACTGTTGGCTATACAAACAATGTGACAAAAACAAAATTGTTAAGAGATAAATTAAGAAAATGAGATTAAAGAAACTGCTCACATAGGTACTCTCATTGATCATGATAAAGGTAAGCATTTATCTCTATTATATTGAAAAGTATGGAATGTGAGAATCATATATTGTAAGATCCTTATAATGTGTATTATTGTTCATTATTATATCTGTTCCTACTGAAAATGAACTCGGGGAGTCTTTATAGTGTGTCTTCTTACTAAGGGAGTCATTACCTATTTTATAAGTCTTGTTGGACTCGGACCATTAAGAAAAGCATTAAGTGGTTATCATGAGATATAAATGGATTTTATAATAGTAATTATAACCACTAGTAACATATAACCGATTTATGGTCTGGTTTATGTGTTTTAAATATGATATTAAACAAGAAATTATTGTATAAATGTACCCGTTGGTAATTGGGGGGTATGTATATAAGTCCCCCCAGCTCGGAATTCGAGAAGATGTACAGGTGGATCAATTTGAAGGATGAATGAGTTTAGTTTGGACTCGTTTGGATTTAGCATAGGTCAACTCTTGATTCCGATTTCAAGTACTATATGTTAATTATTTATGATAATAGTTTGAACTTAAACAATAGTACTTGACCGTTTGATTCAAGTTTGATAAAGTTTCTCGATGTTAGTTTGAACTCAGATTGTGACTTTTCCTTCGAAGCCTATTAGTTTGTTGGCTATGTTTGTGGTTGACATGCTTCTTTTGCATTCTTGTTTGAACTCGATTTTTTGCTATGTTTGGTTGACCATGCTTCATTTTTGTTCAAACTTGGTTTTTAGATATGTTCATGGTTGAACATGCTTCGTTCTTGATTGAACTTGCATTATTTTGCTTTGCTCTTGGTTGAGCGTGTTGTTGTGCTCTTGGTTGAACGTTTCTAGTTCTTGATTGAACTTATATTATTTTTGCTTTGCTCTTGGTTGAGCGAGTTGTTGTGCTCTTGGTTGAGTGTTTTTAGTTCTTGATTGAACTTGTATTATTTTTGTTGTTCTCTTGGTTGAATGAGTTGTTATAATGCTCTTAGTTGAGCTTTTTTAGTTCTTGATTGAACTTGACGAGAATGTATCGAGAAAAAAGGGATTTTATTTTGCCGACCTTGCCTCATTAAAACCTTGTTTGGTAAAACCCTCCTTAGGTAAAAAAAACCCGTGCAAAAAAAAGAGTAAGTTCTCGGTTTTCAACTATAGTTCATCTTTAAATGGGTTATATTCCACGTTCTTGCATCAAATTGTTGTTAGAATTATAGGACTAAAACAAGGGAGGGGGGGCGGGGGTCAATTGTTTTTGAAAGATTTTCGCAAGTATTGAAAGTAGAGTGAAAAGCTATGAAGAATTAATCAATGGAAAATTTGTCCAGCCAAATACAAAACTGTTTTTAAGCTTGATGTAGAAAATCATCATGTTGTTTTTACGAAACAATCGGTTTTTTCTATTAGCAGTTTATAAAAAAAAGTTAAAGTAGTTTAAAAAGTGTAAGGATAAAGAGATTCACACAGAATGTTTATACTGGTTCAGTCAACACCCGAGCTACATCCATTCCTCATAAACCACTGAGAATACACTATGTAATCAATCCTAAATTACAAGCTACACACACCAAGAGTGATGATCTTGAACCCCTAATAACACACACCACTCCTTGGCAAAAACCACACCAAGAATGTTGATCTTGATCCCCTCAAGAACAGACAACACTTTTTGGTAACACAAGTACAAAAATACAATTATCAAGAAAGAAGGGAATAGAATACACATGGGTAAATCACAAGATCAAAGTTCAGAATACAAGACCCAATCCTATTCCACACTTGAGATGATCCAAAATTTCTTTGAAAACTTGAAAACTATTTTTGATTGATATCTCTCACTTAGTTTTTAATGCATAGGAGCGTAAAACCACCTTTTTTTACAATCAAATGGTTAAAACAGTGAAAACTAAAAGCTGTTGGAACCATTTAAAACAGAAAAACCACTTAACAAATTTTTTTTAAGGTTTTCAGAAAAATAATTGACTGATTTATCGAAACAATCGATTTATTTTTGTTTAACAGCAAAGGAAAATACAAAGCTTTTCCAAATCATTTTAAAATCCACTAAGTGTTAAACAACTCGTTGATTTGAAATTTGTTTGACAAGCAAAGGCAAAGCTTTTCGAAATCATTTTAAAATCCACCAAGTGTCAAACAACCTATTGATTTGAAATTTCAACCTGTGGAAATTTCACTTCCTTTTAGAAAACGCATATTTTCAAAAGGTTAAAGATTCAAATGAACTTGGATCATCTTAAGGAGTGAATTACCAAGTTTCAAACAACTAGACTCACACACACACAACAACAAGGTCTTCAAGCTTTCCACTTGAATTTGGAGACATCAAAGTATCTTGTTCAACACTTGCCACTTAGTTCTTGGAGTTTATACGTACCATTTTGTAGGGTATCTGCTACACTATATGGGCCATCCCAACTGGGTGCCAGTTTCCCCTCTTGGCATTTCCTTGCTTCGCCGACCTTTCTCCATACAAAGTATACTTTTCGAAGTGCTCGAGTTCTGACGCAAAAATTATATCGCCGGGTTGCCTTGTCTTTGGCGGCCTTCTCTCTTACCACGCATCTTCCCTGATCTCATGAAGAAGGTCTAGGTCGACCCTTAGGTTGTCCGAGTTATGCTCCTCTCCGAAGTTTTCTCTTCGCCATGAAGCCTCACCCACCTCGACTTGGATCATTGCGTCTGCCTCGTAAGTAAGGCGAAATGGTGTTTCTCCCGTGGTGGATTGGGGTGTACAATGACATCCCCATAGGATGCCCAGGATTTCTTCTACCCATAGGCCTTTAGCAGATCCAACCTTCTTTCTCAGCTCCCTAAGAATCATCTTGTTGGCGGCCTCTCCCTGACCATTAGTTTGTGGATGTTCCATTGATGACACATGTGTCTTATCCCCAGTTGAGCCAGGAAACCTTCGAATCGTTTGTCTATGAATTGTCTTCCGTTGTCGGTCACCACCGAGTATGGGAAATTGTGCCTACATATGACATTTTTTTAGAAGAAGCGTTGGAACTGTTGGGTAGTGATTGTTGCCAACATCTCGACCTCAACTTGACCTAACCTCTAGATTGTGGAAAGGGAGTGCGTATATCCATACCTCAAGTAATGAAGGGCCATGAAGGGAGGATGGAGTGCAACTCTTCCGAGGGAAGGCCAGATATGGGATCGAACATTTGGCATTCTTGGCATTTTTCAACGAAATTTTGACAGTCTTTTTGGATCATAGGCCAATAGAACCCTGCCCTCATGACCTGGGATGCCATGCTTCTAGCCCCTGAATGTATTCCACAAATTCCCTGGTGTAATTCGACAAGGACGTAGGTCGTCTGCACCTCATCCAGGCATTTCAAAAATGGTGTCGAGAATGATCTTCTAAATAACTCGTCATTTTATAGTGTATAAAATGACGCTTGCCTTTGGACATTCTTTTCTTTCTTTTTGTCGCTAGGGAGAGTCCCTTGTCTGAGGTAGTTCGTAATTGGTGTCATCCACCTTACTCTTCCTGACTGTAACTGGAACACCACACCACAATTCCAACCAGGAGAGTTTAGGGTTTCTTGTGCTTGACAGTCGATGTTGTCTTGGTTTTCTTGTGCTTTCTCGCGCCACCTCCCTTTTTATTTGATGAGCCATCAATCTGGAGTTGCCAATCATCATTATTTTGTCTTCAACTTTGGTAGCTCCACCAGAAAATCAATGAGGAACTGGGCTTTCATTACTTCTTTGCCTTCCTAGCTTAGGTCGAACTCAAACAGATTGACCGAAGAGGACGTCATCTGATCAATCAACTCAGGTTTTTTAAAATTTTATCCAACCGGGTAGTTAGTCTAAACCGTGATCTCATAGCTGCGGAAATAGTGCCTCAGTCTCCTTGAAGAAAACCCCAAGGCTAGGATTAGCCTTTCCACCACCTGATATCTCTCTTTTGCTGGCTGGAGGGTTCGGCTGGTGAAGTACATTGGCCTCTGAGTTTTGTCATCTTCTTGCAATAGGATTGAGCTGATTGCAAACCTGGAGACCAGTAGATATACGTGTTGAACAAGATGCTTTGATGCCTCCAAATCTATTTGGAAAGCTTGATGACCCTATTGATGTGTCTGTGTGTTGTCTAGTAGTTTTTAACTTGTTAATTCAATCCTTGAAATGATCCAAGCTCATTTGAATCTTTATCTATTTTGAAAGAAATGTTTTCTTAAAAGCTAAAAGTTTTATTCAGTTGCTTTTTAAATCAACCAGTTGAAAAAACTGCTACTCAAGGGATTGAGGCCAAGGCAAGTTTTTCAACCTGTTAAATTGTCGAAACAAGTTGTTGTTTGACACTTAGTGGTTTTTAAAATAATTTGCAAAAACTTTGGTTAATTTTGTCTTTGTTGTCAAACATAAACAATTAGTTATTTCGATAAAACAACTGGTTGTTTTTATGAAAATCTTAACAAAAAATTTATTCCAATCGATTGTTTTGGAAAACAACTTATTGTTTTTATAACAAAATTTTGTTATGTGTTTTAAACTGTTTTAAATGCTTCCAACTACTTTTGGTTTTTTATCTAAAAACTTTGACCACTTGCTTAAGTCTATATAAAGACTATTTTATGTTCTTTTCAAGAACCTAAGAAAAAGAGATTATTAAAAAATGTTTTCAAGAGATCAAGAGCTTTGGATCATTACTTGTGTGTGGAATAGGATTAGGTCTTTGCATACTTATGTTTTTCTACTTAGTAAAGCCTAAGTGTATTCTATTTCTTTCACTTTAAACACTATAATTATGTGTGTTTGGTGTAAGGCAGTTTCAGAAAAGGGTTTCTGAAAACTGTGGTGTTGCCAAAGAGTGGTGTGTGTTCTTAAGGGGTTCAAGATCATTACTCTTGGTATATGTTTTGTAATCTATGGTTGATTCTTAGTGAGTTCTTAGTGGTTAGTTGAGGACTGGATATAACTCTTGGTTAAGAGTGAATCAATATGAACTTCTTTGTGTGAATCTCTCTATCCCTTCTCTTTTACATTGTTTTAATCATTGTTCTTTCTCTGTTGGTATAAACAACTTGTTGTTTTGAGAAAACAATCGGTTGAATTTCTGTAAAGAACATTAAAATTGAACTTTTATCCAGTTGAACAGAAAATCAATTAGTTGATTTTTTAGAACTTTTCACTCTACTTCCAAACTTTACGAAAATCTTGTGAAAACGATTCACCCTCTCTTATTTAGGCCATTAATTCTAACAATACGTACAAAGGAGTGTGTAGTGGTGGGTTGGTTAGGACTGGAAGGGAGGCAATGTCCTTCTTTATGGTTGAAAATGTTCGTTCACATTCCTCGTCCCACACAAAAAAAATTTTCCTTAAGAAGTTTGTAGAATGGTTTTCCCTTTTCTGCCAACTTGGGGATGAACCTGGATAGCACCACCAGGCGTCCATTGTGTCATTAGACCTCCCTGATAGAATACGGGTTATCCATGGTTTGAATGGCCTCGCACTTGTCCGGGTTGGCCTTGATTCCTCTATGAGTGATCATGAATCTGAGAAATTTTCCTCCCCCAACCGCGAAGAAACACTTTTCTAGGTTCGGCCTTAGGCTACGACTTCGAGCCCTCTCCAACACTCTTCTTAGGTGCTCAAGATGATCTTGCAAGGTGGTCGATTTGATGACCATATCATCCACATATACCTTAATGATGTCCCCTATTAGTCCCCTAAAAACCTAGTCCATGAGGCATTGATACGTGGCTCCTTTGTTTTTTTAACCCGAAAGGCATAACTCTGTAGCACAGTCTTCTCATGAACACAGTCTTCTCCTCGTTAAGTGGGTATATTCTTATATGGTTGTACCCCGAGTATGCATCTAGAAAGATCAGGAGCTCGTACCTGGTTGTACCATTCACCAACTGATCTATGCATGGGAAGGGATATGTATAATTGGGACATGCTTTGTTAAGATCAGAGTAGTCTACGCACATTTTCCACTCACCACTAGCCTTCTTCACCATAACCACATTAGCTATCCACATGGTGTACTTTACCTCTTTGATTAACTCAGCACGAAGCAATTGATTTACCTCGTGATTTGTTACCGCCCTTCTCTTGTTCCCCAACCTCCTTTTTCTCTGCGAGATTGGTTCTGCTTGGGGTAGGATGGGAATTTTGTGATAGACAAAGTCGGGATCAATTTCGGGTATGTCAGAGGTACTCTAGGCAAAGAGGTCCGAGTTAAGTTTTAGCACGTTTTCAATCTCCTTTCTCAATGATGGGGCCACAGAGCACACAACCTTAGTGGATTGTATTACGCTAGCGCCCAACTGTAGTTTAATCATAGGCTCATCAAACGATGGTCAGTTTTTGTCAAACTCCGCCCTAGGGTCCAAGTCGATGTCCCTGGCTTTCGACTCATGGGGCTCTTCACCAAGGGGCTTAGATCTTCAGATGCTTCTATGTGGCAATCCGTGAGAGCCTTCCCCTTATCCTGATCATTTGTTGCCTCTTTCTCCTTTGGGAATGATAGATCTAAACTTGCCCCCTCCTTGCCTGGTCTCGACACCGAGTAAGGGGCAACCTTCCGACTTTGGGTGTAGCATTCTATAGCCACTTTGGGCTCGACTTTGACGGTGATGATGTTTCCTTTTTCATCAGAGAACTTCATGGCCATGTGAGGTATTGACATTACCGCCACCAGCTGGTTCAAGGTCCTTCTACCGATGATCACATTATAAGAGGTGTCGACGTCCACTAGTATCTATCGCACGGTTATAGACTAGTGCGCCTCTCTCGTTTTGAACGTGGATAAGAGATCTATGTATTCCCTTGTGTGGACTCTTTTCCCAGGGAAGCCGAGTAGCGGGTCGTGGTATGTTTGAATTTGGTCCTCCGAGATGTCCAATTTTTTAAACACTAACCAGAATAGGACGTTGACCAAACTACCTTGATCAATCAGGATCCGCTTCACCCTCTAGTTTGTCACGATGGCTGTGATCACCACGAGATCATGTTGTTTAGGGTCTGAGGCCGATCGGTCTTCATTTTTAAAGAGGAAGTCAGGCTAGATCTGTGATTGTAGGAGGCTAACAGCATTGACACTTCATAGCTGTCTCTTTCTTGCCAAACTATTAGGGCCACCACCGGTGAAACCACGAGCAATGGTGTTGATCTCCCAACAACCATACTGACCACTAGCTCCTCCCGATTATCAAGCCCTTGTTGGGATTCTTCCATTTCATGTTGGGTTGTCCTTGCAATGCTTCTTTCTGAGGTACCAGTTCGATCAACCTAGTGGTAACTGCTTGCTCTACCACCTCATCCTCGTTCGATCTTCCCCTTCCTCGGTCTCACCCCGACCCTCTGTCCCGATTGCTTCCGGTTCAAGAGATGAAACGATTAAAAGCCCCTAACCTAACGAGCTCCTTCAAGAGGTTCTTCACCTTGAAGCATTCTTTTGTGCTATGTCGTAAAATAAATTATTTTAAAAAATAAAAAAATAATATTATGTTGAATTGGTTTCCCCGACAGCAACATACTTTCCTCCACCACTGAAACATTCTCTTGCTTCTTAGACTAAAACACTCTAACTTAGGTTTTCTTCAAAAATGTTTGTGGAGGGTTTTCTTTTTTTGGTTTTCTTTGAAGTTCCCGTTCTTTCTCCGTTTGGAAAATGTATTCCCAATCTCTCTTTCGTTTAAAAATTCAAACCCAAATCTTGTGTCTTCCTAAATCTACACTAAATCCCCAATTTTTTGTTTTAATTTGTGAAATCGAAAGCCCTAATCTGGTGTTCGTAATTGTAAACCTAAATCCTGATTTCTGACTTGGAAAATTTAGTGAAAAACCCAATGGAGAGCTCCGTCGTGATGGCTTGAAGCATAGGCGATTCAAAGGAGATTTACGGAGGCTTCATTCATCCATTACTGAGAAAGGTATTGACTTTTTTTTCTTTCATTTATTGTAGGATAATGTTCAGTGGGTTTAGGGTATTTTACAAGATACTTTAAATGTATTGATATTGATAATCTATTGTGATCTCGTAGTGTTTGCTTCATATGGGACCTTGAAGCGGAGAAACTTGTGTTTTGTTTTGTATCGTGTGGGATCAAAATTTGAGTAGATGTAAGCCTTCTTTTCCAAGAGCTTAAATTTTTGTCTTTGGAATGCAATATATATTGTCTTACTTTTTGTAACATGATATTATGATTAGTGAACCTAAAATTTAATAGGTATACTTCTAAAGATTTCAAAGTTTGTTAATAAGTATGCATTATTAATGTCCATTTTGTTAGAATGTATGACCTTAAACGAGAGGGAGGATGAATTTTTTAAAGGGGGTTTTCGAAAAAAATTTAGGTTAGAATGAAATTCTTTGCAAGAAACCAGATTAAGAATTCAGTTAGCCAAAAAACAAAGCACAAAACAACAAAGCACCAGAAATTATAATTGGTTGTTTCTTCGAAACAATCGGTTGTTTATACTAGCAAAACAACAACAACTGAATTTAAATGAGTTTAAGGGAAGAAAGAGATACACAAACAATTTATACCGGTTCACTCTTAAACCAAGAGCTACATCCAATCCCCAGAATCCACTAGGCAATCCACTAAGCAATCAATTACAAATTTGTACCGTCCCGTACCCGAGCGTTGACAAAGTCAAGGTCAAAGTTAGCGTCGAGGTCAAAGTCAACATGAGGCGTCGCCTAGGTGAGGCGACGCCAAGTGCAAGCATCGCCAAGGCAGGGCATCGCCAAGGTAGGGCGTCGCCAAGGTAAAATGTCACAAGAGCAAGGCAACCACAGTGTCGCTCCCCGATACCCATGGGTAGGAAAGACCATGGAGGGAGTGACGCCATGGGAAAGCCTCAAACCCCGATAACCCGGGGTAGCGATAAAGGGAAGAGAAAGGTGGCTTCAAGGCCATAGTACTAGCGTCAGTGGAGAGCAATCCGACTCGTGAAGTGCCCATGTCACCCCATAGAGGCCCCTGGGATAGATACGACTCATGAGGAGGGTCACGCCCAGGGCAGCCAGGTGCAGGGTGTTCCGGCCGGTTGACCTGGGTCGTCTTTATGCGTGGCTTGTTCTAACGAGCTAGGGCACCTTCGTTCTGCTCCGTCTGTGAGTACCTGAAAAAGAAGAACAAAGGGGCGCCCTCGCGGCCG
>Ga0123342_1008230_pt1 | contig 13274 bp, 2 predicted proteins | sample Turbeawhitnodule_FD_89960 | JGI IMG/M metagenome (GOLD analysis project Ga0123342, IMG submission 89960) | Root nodule microbial communities of legume samples collected from Mexico - Turtle bean Mexico white nodule | ecosystem: Host-associated > Plants > Roots > Nodule | place: Mexico: Nepantla...
AATAATATTATAAATAATAATATTAATTAAAATAAATTTTAAAAATAATGATAATAAATATAATTTTAAAAAATTAACAATAATTAAATAAATTTATTATTAATAATTATTTTTATTTTATTTGTATCAAATATTTAATAATAAATTAAATAACAATAATTAATAATTTAAAAATTATAACATAATAATATAATAAAAATTAATATATAAAGAAGTTAATTAGTTTTTTTATATATAAAGATAAATTTGTAATCTTATTTTTTTATTAATTAAAAAAAATCAATCATAATAATCACATCACTCGCAAACTTATTTTTATGAAAAAATTTCATATTATGAAAATGATAAAGAATTATACTTTTATTTAAAATAATTATTCAACTATACGTGAAAATAATTTACAAAATTATAATTAACTTATATATACAATAAATCTCTCGTATTTTATTATTTATATTTTTTTTATTATAAGGGTAAAATTGTAAATTTATATTTTTACACTTTTTATAAAAGTTATAAATTTTCTACCAGTTATCAGTCACAAATTCCAACAAACTTTCCTCACATATTCACTTTAACATATTTCAATATAAACTCACTTACTTTTTTCCGACTTCTCTCTCAAATTCTCAAACATTCATTCCTTAAAATCCCCACAAATTTCTTCATCAATCCCAACACAGTTATAAAAAATATAAACTTGTTTTAAGGTTTGGTCAAAGATCTCAATTAAACCATTTTAAATAATTCAAAATAGATAGGATTAAATATATTTTTCGTCCTCTACTTCCATTTGCAAAATTTATTTTTATTTGTAATCCAAACTTTATACCACCTGATTACTTGTAATAAGAAAACTATTGCAATGTTTTTTTGACCTGACAAACAAATTTCTAGTGTGGACTAGGATGCACTGAAAATTCATTTATTACATAAAAAAACACTAGTTATGACTCATTATAAATAGCTTCCTTACCACAAATACTCCATAAACCTAAAATTTGGATAAGAACAAAAATCAATTTCGCGACATAACAAAAAAATATATATATATGTAACCCAAATAAATATAGTCTAAGAATAATCAATATCTATTTTTTTTAATAGACATAAATTAATTCTTTGTGAAGGAGGAAAAATAATAAATTAACTTTTCAATAAGTTAAAATTAAATTTATGAATTAGTTTATAAAACGTCTCCTATATAAAATTTTTTATTTTTCACTTATACTCTGTACATAAGCTATATTTTTTGTCCGGAATAAAAATTTGTGATAAAAAAATCATAATAAAAACATGCGTATTTAGCCCTCTTAAATAAATTATTACAATTACACAAATAGATAAAACCACTGCAAAAGAATTGCAAAAAAAATATAAATTGCATGATACAATTTATTTCAACAAACCTATGGAGAGAACAAAATTTTCTTTGAAATTCATTTTTTTCTTATTCTCTATCCCTTCATCCTTTCAAACCATGGAAGTGATCAATATTTACTTTGATTCCTCTATTTCCATTTCCCAATAAGAATATGAATACCTATTTTCAATGAAAATTCAAAGCTTTTGAATTGTCACATTAAAGCCGATGCTAACTTTTGTTAAATTCAACCTCCACTAACGAAACATTTTATCTTGAAAATAATTGAAGGACTTTAGCTGATAAAATTCATAAACCATTTATTAAGAAAACCATGTATTGACCTCTTTTAATTGGAATAAGTTGATTAATTTTGTTATAACCGAGTTAGTGAGATTTGAATTTTCACTTTGACCGATGCTAGTTAGGAAATATAATAAGTTTGAAAAGAAAATAGGAACGAAAATGAGAAAAAGTCAAAGTTGGTAAAAAAGAGGTTTTCCATATTGGTAGCTAAGGAGGCAAAGACTATGCTTTTGTTTGCTTGAACCAAAATTGGTAACACCTGAATGGCTCTAGTCAACCATGCACGTATCATAGTGTTCCGTGAAAGCCACCAATTTATTTGGACTCAATCTTGGTAAAGAAATGTTGTGCACGTGTGACCTCTATGCATTCATAAAGTCCAAACTCAACCCCATCATTACATAAATTAGGTTCAACAATCTACCTCTGCACCTTCTGCTAGTTTATGTAGTTTATGGTCTTACCATTGGAAACCATTTTAATATTAATTGTGGAAACAAAATTGTTGGTCTTAATTTCTTGCACTCCACGCCACAGACTTTAAACCTCATTCAAAATCTACCTCACACCTCATTGTAACAAAAATTATATTTTATACGAAATGTGGTGTGTTGTCAGTGCACTTTAATTTTCCAACCCCAAGAAGTAGGTTGCAGCATTGGATCCATGCCAAGTGTGGTCACAAAGTCTAAACTCCAAAGATAGGTGAGTTTGGTGAAAATTGGTGACTTCCAAAGTGTTTTCGTTAGTTATCCAATTGTTATATTATTGTGGGGAAGGAACTAAAATAGAGTTAGAGTTGAAAAAGATGAATTTTGGTGAAAATTTGCAAAAAAGTGAAAGTTTATTTGGATATTGATAGTGGAAAAAAAAGAAGAAAAATACATCTTCCAATATAGGTTATCAGTTTGAGGCAATTCGATTTAATGCACAATGAAGACAAATGGTGAAATTTTTAACCTTAACAGAAGCTGTATAACATATTTGTTTTTACCTTAATAACTAATGGAGTTAACAACGTTTGTTATCTACAGAAGTACAAGTATAATATGGTTAAACTATGTTCTAAATGTGCTTCCACAATGGAAGAAACATTATAAAGCGTCTGATCCTTTTTTTTGAAAAATATAAGTATCATTATAAAAAATTATTAAATAAAAATTAATTTTAAAAACAAAAATAATTAATTATTATATTAATTAAATTAAATATTATTTTAGAAATTAATAAATTATTAATATTTAAATAATTTTTATTATTAATAAAATTTATAAATTAGTTGCTAATTTGATATATAATTAGTTAAAGTTTTAACCACCAAACTCTAAAATTTAAAGTAATTGATAATTAAAATTCAATAAAAAATTATATTAATTTAGAAAATATTTATTAATAGTAAAAATATTTTAAATATTAATATTTTTTAATTTTTAAAATAATATTTAATTTAATCAATATAATAATTAATTATTTTCTATCTTTAAAAATATTTTTTTATTAATTTTTTAAGTGCATCTTTTAAATTTTACTATTGTTTTAGCATATGATACTCTATATTAAATCCTCCCTTACCCAGTTATTAAGTACCTCAACTTTGTCTAAAGACCAATTAAGCTATCTTCATATTTAGGTAGCAAATTCTCCTTTATAGGATAGAACAAAGTAACGCCCAGAATATAAAAACAAAAAAGTGGAACAAATTGTGGGAGGTAAAAGAAGTTTCACGTTAATCATAATATAAAAGTTAAGAAGATAAAGACCAGACAAGTTGTAGCTTTGTTTGTTTCTGCAAAATTGTGTTAGTGCCAAAATTCGTACAGTTTTGTTGGGATTGCTTGAAACTCCTCCGTAACCTCGATAAATTCCTAACATACATTGACATATATAGTCTTCATTAAAATCCTAAGGGTTTTTTTATTATCTTCATAAATCCCTTAAGGATAACATAAATTTGGTTGGATTTCTTTGATTTTTGGCTGCTGTATGTCGCAGCTAATGTAATTAATGTATAAGAATACTTTTAAATTCCTATTTATCATTTTTATGCAATATTCCTTTAAAAATATGTAGTATTAATCAATTAAAAAATATGACAACTTTAATGCAGTTAAGGTAGGGTAAATGACTAATAATTAGACGAGAGCGTCATTTTTTAATTATTTTTTAGATACATACATTATTTACATTTTATAAATCACCCAACTACTATAATTAGAAAAATAACTAAACACATTATATATTTTCAAAATATCAGGTACTTTCCTTTTTCAATCATATTTTCATAGAGTAAAGGAAAACTGATAAAGAAGATTATACAGTCATACTCCAATTATAAGGACATCAAAATTTTGTCTACTTATATCCTAGATGGTTGATGGACAAGACATTTGAATTTGACCTGTTAGATACTTATTTAACCCTAATCTATATTTTGAATACGAAAAAACAAGTTGGACGTGGTATATTTGTACATGGGATTTAATTGTAGAATTTGTGCCTTTTATTTTATGGATTTGGATACTTTTGTTTACCTGTATAATATACTTTTTTATTGGTTTATTAGAAAAAAACATACATTATAAAAGTAGAAAATAATTTATATATTAAGATATATTTAATCATTACAAAATTTAATTATAATATAATTTTTACATTAAAATACTGTATTTATTATGATTTTAGAATTATATAAAAACCAACAAAAAATATCATAAGAAAGTTTGTGCAATAACAAAAAGTAATGACCCGTGAGAAATACAAAAGTAACATATAATAATAACATATTACAGTCATTAATGTTTTCTTTCTGGTTCCATATATTTTTCTAAATTAATTTTGTATTATTGATAAAAAAATTCTGCTAAATGACCCGTGAACACGGGATTGATTTTTTTTTTTCAGAAACTTTATATACATAGAATATATAGGTCGATATTTATTTATAATTTGAATTTTCTGTACTTTTAAGAGATATAAAACAAACGCCGACTACTTTAATTAAGCAACGTGATTTTTAATTTGGTAAATTTGTTGGTTTATTGGGGTTTTGAAGTAATTATCTTTTTTTTGTTTGAATTGGTAGCTTCATTGGATTCCTTTGGGATGAAGTGCAGACTTTAAAATATTGAAAACTACAGCGTGAACGTGATTTGCTCCTGAAACATATGATACGTGGCTTACTTAAATACAGCTAATACCACATATACACTTTAATCAAACAAAAACTGACAAATGGTATGTCGGTCTTTGCTTCCAACTCCTCAAAAACCTCAAAGTTAACACAGATATTAACACACTAAAACTTATAATAAATAAATTAATTAATTAAATTAAAATTTAGACTTCGCAAAAAATTTAGAATTTGATCACGGGCTCATGTTAAACTTTAGTTTTTTTTCGAATTCAGTTCGTATGTCTGTTTAAACAGTTTAATTTTTAAATTATTATTATATATTAATAATATAACTTTTTAACTAGTAAATAATACACTATAAAAAAAATCATTAAATAAAAATTAATTTTAGAAATTAAAATAATTAGTTATTAAATTAAAGATATTTTATAAATTAAAAAACTATTAATATTTAAACTATTTTTTATTATTAATAAAAGTTTATAAAATAATTTTAAATTAATATTTAATTATCAGATTTTAACTATTTATTATTTTATTATCTAAATTAGTCTTTATTAAAGAATAATTTAAAATATTATTAGATAAAACTTGAATAATTAATTTAAATATTAATTTAAAAATAATTTTATAAATTTTTATTAATAATAAATAACTAAATTTTAAATTAGTATCTAATTTATTTAATATAAGAATTATTTAAATTTAATTTTTATTTAATAATTTTTTATAGTAATGTTTTTGCGTGACATAAAATTCTATTTACAGTAACACTACTTATTCTTTGTATGTAGAATTGAACTTGCAGAATAGCAGTGAAGCAACAACATTATTAAGACACTGTTAATTAATATGAAACTGTCACTTGTCAATTGTGGTGCATTATTGGTGACGAGCCAAATGTATCTTACGATATTTATGGTTCAGTAATTTTTGCAACAACTTCATCTGGATTAGGTTCTTGGGGATAGAGCAAAACAGACACACTGGGTTTTCATTTATTGTCAACATTAAAATAATATATCTTCATGTTTTGATAACCCATTATGATAGTTTGGTTCGTTTAAAAGAAACTATGATAAACTTGTTTGGCTGTATTCAATTTTATGCAGCACTGACACATGCATGAACATGACTATTTCGTTACGAAGATCGCCATCTTTTATGAGTGCCAATACACTCTGCTGTTTCAATATACAAAATAACAAAAACAATTGAATTATAATATTTTTCATGTAACTACCTACAAATAAACACACATATAGTTGTAGGGAACCATATATTATGGGAATATATATATCAGTACTTTTTCATATTCGTCAAACAGCTGCAGTTTGCATACAAAATTTGTCTCGTTTCATTTTAGTTCATGGAGGTAAAAATATTTAAAGTTCTTGCCACCAACCTATTTTTGCTAGCAAAATGAAGTACCCTTAGGGGTTGAGATTCTTAAAACCCGAAATTTAAATAAATATGTAGTCGATTATATTTGAACCCTCGGAATGAGACCTAAAATACTGAGTATTTAAAAATATAGATTAAAAAAACTCGATACACTTTGAAAGAGTAAAAGCATATACTTAAGGATTCTTGTGATTTGGCTTATAAGAGGTATTGTGAATTGGGAGGTATAGAGGAGTATTATGTATGGTGTTAGAGTGTTGGAAATGGTAAGATATTTAAAATGAAGTTTCTTAGGATACCTTTGAGCAATGGAGGAGTATGGTTAGGCCATCATCGTCATCATGAATTCATGATGGATGGGCATGCTTAAGCTTATCCTATATCAGCCAAAACATGAACCTTAAATAATGCCAATAGTCCAGCTGGAAAACAACATGTTGAGTGAACAAGCAAGCAACATTATACTCATACAAAATTCGCTACCCAATATTCACTTGTCTTCTAGCTATATTTCCTTTTTAATTTTGTTTTTCTCATGTGTTTCGGTGATATAACTACTGATTGGGATCTACATATATAAAATAACTTCATAATCTTCATGCATGTAGCTATATATCACACATATATGGTTAGATACTTTACAACGAAAAAAAGGGGAAAAGAATTAGTGTCTACAAGATCTTGTGCAGAACCTCATTGTGCATGTTAGGTGCCTTGTGAGGAGTAATAAACAAAAGAAAAAAATAGTACATGGCTTGATTCAGAAGCTTGAGATAAAGACAGATTGGAAAACTGGAAAGAAAACCTTAACGCGTATCATGAACTCTTCTTCTTATACTAGTCCTTTCTTTGGATCTGCCAACTTGTTGTTCATATATGTTAGAAACAGAATAAAGCACATTAAGTATTAAAATGAAAAGGTGATAGAAGAAACGAAAGGTCGCAATTGTAGATTAACTTTGACGTGAAGAGTAAAGTGGTGGTTAAGCAGGTAAAGACTAAGAATGTTGAAGTTTTGTCTGTTTTCTCGTAAAACTCTAGTAACTACTGATTCTGTGTATGTGTGTGGGCGCCTATGTATATAAAAAAAATATATGCAGTAATGAAGCAGTTACCTGAGTGTTCTGTAGGGTGCAGTCACAATCATTGTAAAACCTATCTGCACGTGCGAACCTGAGCCATCCTCATAGGGATCAATGACATAACCAGAGCCATGTACGTATAAGTCAAAAACCAAGTACATATATAAATATTAGTATAGTGGGAAAATAGTCAAATAACAAAAATATTATGTAATGTAAATAACTTTAATTTCTTTGGCCTTATTTGTAGGACTTCTTTTGGTAACTTTCTTTTTTATTCTTTTACAAAACTCTTTCTTAACTGCTACTACTACTATATATTTACTATATTATTTACTTTTTTTAAGAATAAAAATACTGTAATTAAATAGATATAGATAGAAACAGATTAGGAAATGAAATTCTAATTATTTTAAGAGTAGGTCTTAAAAACCTAATTACCACGAGTAACCAAATTAATTAAATTATTTCATCCTCATAAAGTGATTAAAAATAGGTATAAAACTAGAGGTAATACATTAATTCATGTCAATAATTTAGAATTGTTTTTAAAGTTAACACTGCAGTAATTTTATAGCAAAGATAATACATATGAAGACATATATTCGTTTAAAATATTGTAAAAGATTATATACATATATAGCTTTTACAGAGTAAACAAATGCAGTTTTTACTAAAGAATTACATATATTTTTGGGGAAAATGATTTCGTGGGTGACGTTATCAAGCTTTGCATAAATGTCAAATTAATACTGCGGTTTCTTTTCTATCATGTTAAAATACTTTATTTGTCGAAGAAATTTGATGAAGTATAGCACTAGGTTCTAAAAACAACAAGATCAGATTTCTCACAAGTTATTCATATGGGTAAAAACTTTATATTTCAGCCTCTCCAAAATCAGTAGTTATGTTTTTGATAAAATTTTAAATAGAAACATTTTATCACGTTGTAGAATGAATAAAATAACAAAAGATGTGTGATAAAGAAAAATATATGATGTATCTTTTTTGTATCAAGTATATGTATATGGATGAAATTTTAGCTTTACATGAAATATATCCGAGAGAAAACTATACAAAAGATAAGGTAGATAAATTAAAATAAATTCATATTAGAGATAAGATTACCGCTGATAAAAAAAAATTATAGATAAGATTGATAACTTAACCCTGATTTTACTTTAAGTTACTTGGACAAACTCCCAATATTTTACATGATATTTGTTCGTGCTGTTTCGTTTTTCAGCACAAGAGATGCTATTTTGATAATTAAAAAAAAATCAGGAGTGATGAAATTTCATCAGAAGTACCGTTCTTATAAGTAAAAATATTATAACACATTAACTCAAATATATATATTATAAATAATTGACAAAACATTAACTTTTTTATAAATGAAGGAAAATTCTATAGTGCTTGAAATGACACAACTAAGCATGTGGATTCACTCACATGAGATCTGAAGATTGTTCTAGTTTAGTCAATAATCGAGAGTTTAAGTTTGAAGTATACAATTGTATTAAATGTTTAGAATTCTATAGATTAAAAAGATGTGGTGAAAATAAAAAATAAAATTGAAGAATTAGAATTTTATAGATTAAAAAGTAAAAAAAGAAATGTTAAGAGTGGATAATTGAAATGGTAAATGGATATTTTGGTGGAATTGCAGTAGGTGTAGGCACAGGAGAGTAGAAGGTGAAGGAGGAATGGGATTAGAGGTGAAAAGGAAGCGCATAAATATAAATGTGTAGTAAGTAGACAGTGCACGTGGAAAGATTGATTTGATGATGGGTTGGTATTTGGTAAACCCAATCCACACTCAAAATACACAACATATTATTGTAATATATTAAATATAGAAAAATGAGGAGTAGCTGGGCGTATTGAAGGCTCTAACATGGTATCCTATGCTATTCACTCTAATCATATAAAAAAAAAAACAAGAGAGAGAAAGAGAGGCACAGAAAGATAGGCGGTGTTCTTTGCATGCATTGCCCATGTGCACGCGCATCTGATGTGGGGTGGATGAAAGCGAACACCCTCTCCCTCTTCTCTTCTCTCTTCTCTTCTCTTCTCTTCCATCTTTCCGCAACAGACAAACACATTACCAACACATGTCAATGCCATTTTACAGGGGACACCTACCTATTATTATATACTATCTATAATCCCTCTCCTTTTTTCACCTTACACTTCCCTAAACATTATCTCCTCAATCACACCTCCTTAACATTATTTCCCATTCAAACCTCACTTATACCATCCCTTCAAAATAAATATTGTCTTAATCACTTTTCTAAAATTATTTTTCTTTTTAATTATGTCTATTTTTTACGCTCATTCTTCCTCTACTCACTACCAAACATAAACACATTATTTTAGTCGACATGAAAACTCATTTTCATACATATATAATGTGGCCATTTGTCAATCATATGGCACTAGAGGACAAAAAAAATAGGGATGCTGTATATATATGTATGTATGTGGACACTGCCAATTCATTTTTCCATGCATTCAGAACAGAGAAGTCCAATCATGTAAATTTGGCCCTTCCTTTGTCTTCTTTCATAAAGTTTCGGTAATTAGATAAAAAAATTGGCATGTTCGTTAACCATTCATAAATTCATATATCAAATATTCATGTTATGTATACTCCAAATATGAACCATCTTTTGGAGATTCCTAACTCTCCAACTTTATAAGATACTATATTCTTCCTTTTTTTTTATTTAAACCATCTTTTATAAAATTAAGATAACATTAATTACAGTTTTATTGATTAAATTATTACTTTTTTTATCGTATATTATTTAATTGTTTACATGTGTGTATTCTTTGTGATAAAATATAAAATATTAAACACTTCTGAATTTCTACATGGCAACAGTATCTATATACAGAATAAAACGAAGTATTAGTGTATGATTCAAGGATCAGAAAAATTAGTGAAGAGGTTCATTTGTATAGATAGAAGGATGAGAGAGAAAGTGAGATAATAAGTGGGCTCAGTATTAAACATGCATAACTACCAAAAGAACACCAAACCAACATATGTGAATGTATTGTTTAGAAAATTAATTAGAATAGTCTCATGAAATTCAAGTTGTTGCTCAAATATCTAAAGTTTCATAGTATACGTCTACGTTGAACGATAAAACACACATTAAGATGAACAATTCTTAATCATCTACATTCTTTGAAAAAATAATATGATCTTTAAAGAATGGAGGATTATATGGCTCAACTAAATATATTGTTGTAAATCGGAGAGTAATATTGTCAAAAAAATTCCTAAAATAAAACAAATAAGTTGTAAACGTTGTCTGGTCCTACTTGTTTCAATTGTTGTAGTTGTGAAGGTTGTCTTATCCTGTGGAATTCGTTTCTGCTGTAGTTGTGAATGTTGCCTGGTCTTGCAAAATCTTTAGAACGTTGTTGAAAAAAATGTCAAATTGGTTGAAGATGCAACAACAAATAGATTTATGTTGTGGAGATGTAACAACTTTTCTGGTTCCTCTCTATATAAAGAGAGGTTCCATCCACTTTACTCACAGATCTTCATTGCCTTTTCATCTTCCGTACCACACTCACGCTTCCTCTCACCTTTTTATCTTCCTCTCTCTTCATTTATTCTTTTTCTTTTATTATAAATATTTTATGAGTTTATTGGGTTCTTACTCTTTTAAGAGTAACTTGCCAGTTCTGATTCTCGGAAATTTTTGAGAAATTCCTGTTGTATCCTTTGGGACTTGCGCAATACACCACGGATAAATTCTTACGGACAATGATCACTCACACATCGGGAAATCAATTTTGTTCGTGTTTTAAAGCCTTATTTACTACAATCGTAAGGACTTATGGCTGACAATACGGACAACAACAACTCTGCTTCGAAAACGTCAAACGTCGTTTCCACGATACAAACCATTTTTTGTGAAATCATTTCTGGACGTCTCGAAAGTTGAAGTCTTCACCGGTCAAAATTTTCGATGCTGGCAAGAACGCGTGTCCACCCTGTTGGACATGTACGAAGTCGCTTTTGCACTTACAACTTCTAAAACCTACCCAAGCATGATTGCTAAACAAATTGATGCTTGGATCCATGCAAACAAAGTATGTCGTCACACCTTACTCAGTGCGTCATCCAACGATCTGTTCAATGTCTATTGCTCTTACAAGGAAGCAAAAGATATTTGAGATTCCCTTATCTTCAAATACACTACCGAAGACGTCGTCAGATTCATGATTGGAAATTACTAGGAGATGATCAAAGACAAAGATATAAAAATCCAGATAAACGAATACCACAAGTAGCTTGAAGATATCAAAGTTGAAAGCATAGCATTGCCTGATGAATTCGTGTCTGAAATCTTGATCGAAAAGCTTCCACAATCTTGGACTGATTACAAACAACAACTGAAGCACAAACACAAACAAATGTCACTATCAGCCACTTGCAAACAAGCAAGTGATAGAAACTCAACCTTTGTGATTGGAGATCCCATGAATAAGGTTCATATGAGTAAAAATAAGTCACTTGGTAGTTTTGCTAGCATTAATATTGATTTAAAATCAATTTTTTCTATTCTTATGTTGTGTGTGGAAGTGCTAGATACTGCATTATCAAGAGGATAAACTTTGTGGTTAAAATTCTGAGGTAAAAAAGTTTTAACGATTTACAAAGTTTTAATGATTTTTCATATCCCTTATGGGTGGTGTATGAGTGTCAAGTAGGGTCGCTTGCATGAGATCGGGCACGTGTATGACCTAGTAAGCGCAACACAACGTTAACTACAAGTAATGTGGGGGTGTATTGTGATTGATAAACTTCTAACACATACTAAGTGTCTTGGTTCATATAGTTTGTTATACCAACTACACTATGTGTTAAGTTCATCAATCTAAGACAGGTTCATATAGCTTTCTATACCAACTATGATGCATTACATCTTAGATGAACCCAAAATTTTCTTTTTCTTTCTTTATCTTTATGTTTTACTTTTTGCAATATGTGGGGGGTTGTTGTAAATATGAGAGTAATATTGCCAAATATTTCCCTAAAATAAAGCAAATCAGTTGTGAACGTTGCCATATATATATCGATTAAATATATATATAATCGATATTTATATATATATTTTTAATATTTATTCAAGTTAGGGTCGAGTTATGTTATGTTGTGAATTTGTTTGTTTGGTAAGAAATATAAATTATAGATTATTTTAATTTAAAAATTCATATTTAAAGATAACAAATATTTTTACACATAATTTTTTTATATATAAATCTTCTCACGCTCATCTTCTTTATCCATATATGTCTTTTTTATTCACACTTTCCACACTCACATTTTTTGTCTACTACTTTTTTTTTTATCGAAAATAAAGACGTACGAAAAAACTTTAAAATTACTATCATTAACGTCGGTCACAAAAACCTAAATTAAATTAATACTAAAAATATATCTCATTTAATATCAACTTAATCGACACTAAACTATTTTAAATAAAAATTAATTATGAATTAGTGTCGGTTTAACCGATGATACATAGACCTAATCTTCAAAAACTTATGTTAGTTAATTAACAGCAATGGTTGTAGAGTTAACGGCATGTGTGAAGCAAATCCGGTGTTATTTATTTATTAGTGTCGACTTTTGGTTGTTAATATATTTTTTATCTAATAATTTTCTTATAATGTGTTATAAATTAAGTTATCAATATTTATAAATTAAATCTTAATCATTAATTATAATTTAAAGTGTAAATAATAATTATACTGATTTATTAATTAAAGATACTAATTAATCTATTAAAAATATTTATACAATTATATTTTAAAAAGATTTTTTATATGATAAATATACTGGTTTATATATATTTTTTTTTTTTTTTGTTTTAGAAAAAAATAATAAAAATTTTTTTATTTTAAAAAATATTGTTGGATAAGTATTAGGTAATAATTAAATTAAACAAATTTTAAA
>Ga0123342_1008231_pt1 | contig 13273 bp, 9 predicted proteins | sample Turbeawhitnodule_FD_89960 | JGI IMG/M metagenome (GOLD analysis project Ga0123342, IMG submission 89960) | Root nodule microbial communities of legume samples collected from Mexico - Turtle bean Mexico white nodule | ecosystem: Host-associated > Plants > Roots > Nodule | place: Mexico: Nepantla...
GATATTTTGCAGGATACGAGACTCACAGGTGCTCGTCCAGACAAATTTCCAATGGAACAATACCTAAAACTCACACCAGACGATGGAGAGTTATTAAAGGATCCAGTCAAATACAGGCGACTCATGGGACGACTGATATACCTCACGGTTACTCGGCCTGACATAGCATTTTCGGTTCGGACCCTAAGTCAATATATACAGGATCCACGGAAACCCCATTGGGATGCCGCAATTCGAGTCCTAAAGTATATCAATGATCACCAGGACAAGGATTGTTATTGCCATCCGAAAACAATCTGACATTGACAGCTTATTGCGACTCAAACTGGGGAGGTTGTCAGACAACTCGGAGATCAGTATCTGGATATTGCATTTTTCTTTCTTGGTTCCTCTATTATCTCATGGAAGTCAAAAAAAACATAAAAACGTATCAAGATCATCAGCGGAAGCAGAATACCACGCAATGGCCAATACTTGTTTGGAGTTAGTTTGGTTGCGATATCTGTTGCATGATTTAAAGGTGTCATGTAACTTGCCAGCTCAACTTTTCTGTGACAATCAAGCGGCATTACATATAGCAGCAAACCCAGTATTTCATGAACGCACAAAACACATTGAGATAGACTACCACATTGTGCGAGAAAAATTACAAACTAGGATAATCAGTCCTTCATATGTACCGACACAGTATCAACTCGCAGATATTTTTACGAAGGCATTGGGCAAGGAACGATTTTTGACGCTGCGACACAAGTTTGGGGGTTCTTGATCTTCACCTACCAATATTAAGGAAATAATAATTATCAAATTATATGCAATTATTGTATGCAATATTTGACGATATTGTACCCAATTATATGCAATTAATTTAATAATTATAGAATCTCATGATTAGTATCCTAACTAATTAGATTGTAATTTGGGAGGAGAAACTCCTATATATTTCCTATACCTGAGTGATCATAAGAGAATAAGAAACATCTCTTCTTCTTACATTTTTTATCATTTTCTTATAGAGGAAGGATAAAAAAATATAAACAATGTTTTGCTTTGGTTTTTGGGTAAGATGTGAGATTGTTACATCCAAAATGACTTGTAACTAATATGGTCCACCACAACCATTATCTTTGGATAAGCAGCAATTCATTCGTAGATTACCTTCTAAATCGCCAAATTCTCCCATATTTCCCTTTTTCTCAACAAATATATCTATGCTATCCTAATCCACCTAAGCATATCCAAATCCATCTTCTTTCACCTTCTTTACTTTTCTTTTTTGCTTACCTCACCCTTACCCTTAACCATCACTTCTAAAACTAAATCATATATCAAATCTTATGCTTTATATGTATTTTACAGATAATATTTTATTAGTCACATAACATTACTTAACTACTTCAATTTTCATCTTATATTAATTACACGCCACTCATTAATAAGAGTGACGATAATGGAGGAGGAGATGCCACGTAAGCAAACGTACAATTGAAAGAAATCTAATTCTTCGAATAACGTAAGTTATTTAGTTGGATTCTTTGTTATCCATTAACAGTAACACTTTTTGGTCATTTAAAAAAAAACAAAAGCAACTTGCTTAATTAATCCTTTAAACCGCATAGTTAGCGTTAATCACCAATGCTTAAGCAAATGATGAATATTCTAAGTTAGCAGCCCTCAAATATATTACGTACCGAAAGATCGATATTATTCTTGATAGTCATAAAGGATAAGAATGAATGAATATAGAAACAATGAATATTGCACCAAAAAATGAAAAAGAAAAACAATGAAATACCTGCACAAATATTCTTTGTTTTTTAGTACTGCAAAGATTGTATATATTTCTGTATTTCTTTTTACACATGGCTTTCCAAATATGTTTCATACTTGCTGTAATGTATTCATATATTCTTTTCTTCTTCTCCCTTTTTCCTTCTTCTTGCTTCCGAATCTTTATGTTTCGTATACATTCTCTTATTTATAAAATGTATGACAAATTTACTTTAATTCCACGAACAATGTCAATTTACAAACCCGTGAATGGCTTATTATGAGTTCCTTTTTCTCTTCATTGAAACAAGAGGTTTATTTTAAAAAATAAAAATAAACTTTTTTTATAAGCTGAAATTAGTTGAACTAATTTATAAAAATTATTTTCTAAATTTGAATTCAAGAACAAGTTTATTTTACCTTATGAAAAAATTGATTTCATTTTTTTCTTAATGCCGAGGTAAAAGTTTCATCCAATATTAAGATGCATGAAAAATCTAGCAGGCAAATATTCAGCAAAAAAACTGCGATGTGTAGAGTGAGTTTAATTGATATAGTTATGTGATATAACCTTTAATGAAATGAGATTTTATTCCTAAATATCACTATAAAATTTGTTGAAATAAAATAGAAAAACAACACATTTTACTAAATATATGAGTAACTTTTACATTTGAAGATAATAGTTATACCTTTACAATTATGGATAAACGTTAAAGTTAAGCAACTTCTTTCCATAAAATCAAGTTTATTAAAATATACATCCCCACTATGTAATAAAACAAATACAGGTTAGGTGTTACATTTATTTAAACATTTAGATAAAAAAAAAGTCTTTTATAAAAAAAATTCGGAAGATATTTCTTAAGTTTTAAAAATTATAGCATATATATATATATATATATATATATATATATATTCAGATGTATGATTAATTATCATATATTTGTAGCCATATTTTTAATTTAATTTTTTTTTCTAACCTAATTTGTATAATCTATCCAAATCTTCCATCACTAATTAACCCTGATGTTTCTTGTTTTTTTTATAACAAAGGGAAAAATAAAACAGACAAGAAAAAAATAAGATAAAATTAAGTAATATATGATGAGGATGGAAATATGTGAACCTAATAATGCTATATAAATTTGTAGTCAAGATTGTCTGTAAATTAGGTTGTCCTAAACTTGTTTTTTTTTTTTTTACTTCATAACTTGGTTTCGTATAAGAATGAAGTTTATTATGGTTTTAAATAGTTCAATGAAAACATTCTTAAATAAACCACTTAACTTATTAGTTAACGAGACTATAATTGAAAAGATCAACAAATTTATAGGTTAACAAATATATTATTAAACATATAAACTTAATGAACTAACATATCTGTCACAACATTATAGAAACACTTCAATAGACAAAAAAAAAATACTACATTTAATGGATATTCAAAATGAGCCCAAATTAAAAATTTAGTTAATAATTTAAATAATTCTACTTTATAGATTATATATTTTATTTAATTTTTTTCAAAATAAGCCAACCTGTCAAGCATAATGAACTTTTCTAAAATCCCACAGTTCTGTACAAAAATAACTTTTTAAAAAGTCTGAACTTTTGCTAAAGAGATTAACTCCTTGAGGAACGATCTATCTTGTTTTCACTTTTAAACACAATAAATAATAAGATGGTAAAAAATATTAATATACATTTTGGGAGATATTTTATCCATTTTTCTGTACCCGAAATTAATTATGCAGCTACGTGAAAATTGACATAAAACAACATTTACGATTTACATATTTCAATAGGATTTTATTTTCAATATTTTTTATTATTATAAAGAATTTATCCTAATTTGTGTTTTTTAATTAAAATAAGTCATGGACGAGTTATATACTTTGACGCTTGACCAGTCCACTACTCTTCCTCTCATGATAATTCACCTTACGCGGCTTCCTCCTGTGCCAAAAGAGTACTCCTTCCTACTTTTCAAATTTACCCTTTTTTTATATTCTTCTCTGCAATTATGGAAAATCCCCAACAATTTTTATCTCTTCTTTAATGGAAAATACTTAAAATACACTCAATTTATTTATATATTATTTCTACCTTATTTTTTCCATATCTCTTTTGTTTTGTACTAAGTCATTTTGCTATATTTATAACTGTTTCCCCTGAATTTTTTTCTTTTTCTGTTATATATATTTTCCTATCCCACCTCACCTCACAGTGGAATATTCCCATTTATCTTTACTAACAAAATTCTAACTAACTTTGATAGAAAAAAAATTGACCGAGTAGCAATGGTGACACAACACGTAGTCCCTCCGAAGGCGTGGGGAGAATTATATATTTTTTTAGAAGGAAATTAACTTTAGTCGTTTTGGTCCCACTTATTGCGTCAAAATCTTCTGAACTTTCATCTTCAACCTCCATCATTTCTTTATTCCCATGATTTCAATCCGCAGCCATTTTTTCAGTTACCCAAATCACAAACAAATCTCTCTCTCTCACTCTTCCACCACCGTCCATTCTCCCTCACTTTCTCCTAATATAAATTCCATGCACAAACCCAAACATCACTTGTAAGAAACACACAAAACTACACTACTGTCTCTGCAACAATGACACTCTCTGTAACACCAACTTCCCAACCAAACACTTCACCTTCCTTCTCAAAACCCAACTTCAACCCCACTTTCTCACATCCCACCACCCCAACCTTACCCTTCAACAAGTCCCAACTCGCTTGGGATCGCCTCAAGAGTAACTCAGTGGAATGCAACTCACCCCCACTCGGCCACAAGTGGACCCAATATCAAGGAATCAACCACTGGGAAGGCTTGTTAGACCCTCTTGACGACAACCTACGCGCCGAAATCCTAAGATATGGCCACTTCGTAGAATCCGCCTATCGCGCTTTCGATTTCGACACAAATTCCCTGACATACGCCACGTGTCGCTTCCCTGAAACATCACTCTTGCCGCAAACTGGAATGCGAAAATCCGGTTATAGAGTAACTAAAAACTTACAGGCCACATGCGGCGTTCAATTACCCAGTTGGATTTCTTCTATGTCGCAACTCCCACGTGTTCAATCGAGCTGGATTGGTTACGTGGCAGTCTGTGAAGACGAGAAGGAAATTAGACGGCTGGGAAGACGTGACGTGGTGATTGCTCTTCGAGGAACCGCCACGTGTCTGGAATGGCTGGAAAACCTTCGTGTTACCTTGACGAAATTGCCTGAGCATATGGGTTGTGGAAGCGAAGAGTGCATGGTGGAGAACGGTTTTTTGAGTCTCTATGTCTCCAAAACGGACACCTGTCCCAGTTTGCAAGACATGGTTCGGGAAGAGGTTGCCAGAGTGATCCAGTGTTATGGCCACGAGCCACTTAGCATAAGTATAACCGGGCACAGCCTGGGTGCTGCACTCGCCCTTCTCTGCGCCTACGATATAACCACCACCTTCAAAAATTCTCCGATGGTCTCAGTGGTTTCCTTCGGTGGGCCCCGAGTCGGTAACGATAAGTTCAGGGCCCAGTTGGAGAAGAGTGGAACCCGCATACTTAGAATCGTAAACTCCGATGATGTAATCACAAAAGTTCCTGGACTTGTGGTCCCGGAAGACGACGTGGCCTGCAGTGCTGGTGTCCACGTGGCGGGCTTGCAGACTTGGTTCCGCAAGGTTGTTCAGGACATGCAGTTGGTGTATGCTGACGTTGGACAAGAGTTGAGAGTGAGTAGCAGGGAATCGCCATATCTGAAGAAAGGAGATGTAGCCACGTGTCATGATCTCAAGACATATCTTCACTTGGTGAATGGTTTTGTTAGTTCCTCTTGTCCTTACATGAGCAAAACGATGCAGTATCCAGCGGAAGCCTCCCTTTGATTTTTTTTTCAAAAATTACTACAATGTGTATAATTCTCGCAAGATTAGTCTATTCTAACTGTGCATAATTAAGACTAATATAATTTTGTTTCTTAATTGTTTTTTTTATATATAAAACTTTTACCTTAAACATTCATATCTCATATCTACTACACTTCGAATCTCATATCTACTACACTTCGAGTAACAACTATCATAGGTTAATATAAAAAAATTATACCAAAATTTATATATTAACAAAAAAATACGTAATCTATATTTATTAATTAAGAACTCTATTATATCAATAAAAATATATTTTATAAAAAAAATTAAGTTAACAAATTTATCAACACATTGCATTTTCACTGCAGTTCATTCACCTATTACAAAACATCCAAATAACATTAGTTATAATAATAAATACAGCACAAACTAAAGAAGAATTAAATCAAATTATAAACTAATAAGATTCATCTGTATAACTCCATAAAAATTAACAAAGTGTCTAAATATAAAAAAAAAAAAAAATCTTTTTACTTCTAATAAGTTTTTTTCAAAAAAAAAAAAGCAAAAGGGTCATTACAATAAACTGCATGCGTCTTGAATAATGCGTCTTGATGATGCATTTGTCACTCTCAAATCCTGAAGACTGAATTAAGATTCCATAAAGGATAATTGCACAGTGTACTGCACTGCATTTATGAGTGTGGCATGATGCGCATATAATTTGATGCAAACAAGTTTTGAACCAGTAATCTTCCCCTACTCATTTCATGCTCACTGTACTATTCGTGTTGGTTCAGGCACGTCAAGTTTCAACTCACTCTACGTCAGTCAAACACTGCTACTACCTATTATATATATTTTTACTAAATTAGACACTTCAACAGATATTTTCAGCCACACTTTTCTTATATTTCTATTTCTATCACACATTCTCTTCTGTTGCTAAAAATACTAACCATCTAAGAGTGACGCAAAAAGGTAAAACAATGATACCATACTATTATTTTTTCTGAATAGAGAGGAAATTGAGCCAATTGGAAACAACCAGAGGAAAATAAAATAGGCTCATTTTTGGATATTAATATTTTAAGTTTATCTTAATATTTCAAGATAGAAAATTTTAGTTTTTTTAATAGAAGATTCTCTGATTTAAAACAGTAACTTGTATTTCACACGATATACTTTTTATATGCATATTTATTCTTTTTTATTAGTTAATAGATTACATCTTTTATTTTCTCAACATTTTATACTTTTTTTTCTAGTTTGAAAAAGTTCGATATTCAATTACTAGTTAGTAAACCATGAAATAGATTTATATTAACAATTAGATTTAACTAAATAGTCTTATCATTAATTAGAAATCATGAAATAAAAATCAATTTTAGAAAAAAATAAGAATTAGTTGCTATAGTGATTAAATTAGAGATATTTTAAAAACTAAAATATTATTTAAAAATAATAAAAACTAATTTAGAAAAAAAATTAATCTCTAAAATGATATCTAATTTAATCAGTATAACAACTAATTATTATTTTTTTCTAAAATTGATTTTTATTTCATTATTTTTTTATAGTGTATAAAATAATTTCACAAGGCATAGTACTAATTAATTAAACTCTTAAATTTGTATAATTTAGACGGGTTAAGTTTGATAATGTGAAAGAGTGAAGATGAAAAAGGAAAGTAAAAAATATGAGGGAATTTAAAATAATAGTTTAGAAAAAGAGACAATATGAAATTGAAAAAAAAAATGGTAAGCATCCCAAAGGTTTTTCTTCACAAAATTCTAATAGAATATAGAAATATGGTACAACTATAATCAATTATATGGTATTTTAAACATTTTTAAGGTTTAAAAATCCTTTAAAAACAATTAAAGGATTACTAATGGATTACAGAAGTATGTATTTTTTTAAATCTTGTTTTTTCTTATAGTGAATACATAATATAAAATTAAATACTTTTTCTTAAACTACACCATCTTTTTCTCTCTTTTTTCTCCATTTTTTTCTTTCAATAAAACCATAAATTAGTGAGGGGTTTCACTATTTTATTTGTTCAAGTTTAGTATTGATAATCCTCAAAAAAATGTAAAATTGTTAACTAAGGGTTAAAGGTTTTATATATTTATGAATGAAAAGATTTAGTTGGAATTTAATTGGAATGAATGGGGTTGGTATTGGTGATGGATTGATGTTTGAGGCTAATAATTGTTGGTTATGATTGGGCACAGTAATGGAATTGACCTCAGAAATGATAGTGACAAAAGTGAGTAAGCAATGATGATAATGCTGAAAGAGGTCCAAATGAGAGTAATTGGCTAAACTTTCAGAAACATTTCATATGGACTTCATCAACTTCAATTTTTTAACTACTTGGAATCTAATGACTTTACTACATGTACACACTTACATTTTAGTAAAATGTAATGCTTCCCTTTCTATTTCATTTTTTAATTTTTACAATACAAATATTTTGTTTTGTAATTTTAAAATTAGTCATTTCAATCTAACAGTACAAATTAAAATAATAATATTAACTTCTACATCACATATGTTATACAGTATAATGTGGTCCTAAGTTTTTTTTTTATCAGCATATAAGTTATTTGTTTATTTTAAGTGGCTGGAATTTTTTTAACATTAACTTTCATGCAATTGCATAATTTTTCTTTGATTATTGTGATACCAAATCAAACACAATAGTGGAAGAAAAAATCTATATAGACTATGTCATATGTAATTTAAACTAATGTTTTTGACTAATCACTTTTTAATTTTAACTATTCGATTAAAATTATTGATTTTGATAATTTAGAGGATTCAATTCTGTATTTTTAAATAAGAAAAACAAAATTTATTTAGTTTTTTTTTTATGTAAATTCAATTTGAGATATAGTACAGTAGCAAGAATTAAAAAAAATAAGGGATTTTTTTTGTAAAAAATGTGATATTTAATAAAAAAAAATGTTAAATTATATAAATATTTTTTTAGTATTCAATAATTTTCTAATACCTTAGCCAAAAAGCCTTTCTATAACAATACTTAGTAACTTATTAAAACAAGGTCAATGCAATGAATTTTCTAGTTATTAATAATTGAATATATGTTTTTCTTATTCACTTTTCTTATTAATATGATAGACAAAAAAATACCTACAATGCTATATGTTTGTGTTATGTGCACCAATTATTTTGAAGTTTTATCTTGATAATCTACATAATAACTAATTCTATAAATGTCAAAAGAATATTATTGAAATAAGAATTCAAATTTTAACTGTAGAATTAGATAAAGAGAACTTATGGTACTATATCTAAGTAATATTTTAATATTATAATTTGTGAGAATATATTAATATTGATAGACATATTTTAATATATATATATATATATATATATATATATATATGTGTGTGTGTGTAACTATTGCTTGAATAGATGAAATATATGTAGTTAAATTTGTATGTAGAGTTATTTATTCAATATTATTGGTGACTTTGACGGTTATAACTGGTGGGATTTGTATACCTCTCATGGCTAGTTAGTTACAAATGTTTCAATCTAAAAGATTATTTAAAGATAGGGTAAAAGTTTTGAAATTTTTATTATGGGCACATGTTAGTAAAGAACTTTTAGTCTTAATATGTCTATGTTGTACGATTTTTTTTTAATAGGTTTTGGATAACTATATGAACTAGCCTTTTTTTTTAAAAAGAATCGTACATCCTAAGATATTTAATTAATTCTTTTGTTGATAAAAAAATATTAAACGGATCCATCCTAAGATAAGGCATTATTATATTTTCAACGTTTAATTATATATATATTTATATATATATATATATATATGTCTAATTTTATAAAAAAAAATAGTGATGCGTTCCCTTACGCCTATTAAAACATTACATAATTATAGGATATAATTTGGGTCTAATTTTCTAGTTAAATTGTCGTAGCTTATTCAAGTTAAGTTACATAATTTTCAAATTAAATTACATATATATATAATATTTATTGTACTTACCAATAATATCTTATAGAAAAGGAGATCAAACAACGCACACGCGTAACAGCTCCAATATTTAATATGCCTATTAAAATATCAATGCGTAAAATTTGTGCATTATGTATTTCTAATTTTTCTTTAAAGTATAATTATTTATTTAACTTAATTAAATTATTTTATTGAAATTTTGAGAATAAAATAAAGTTGGAATGGTAGAAGAAGAAGAAAAATGTTAGAAATGAGATTTGATATTTGGAAACTCAACACTAAGCCTATTATTAATATATAAATAAAGGTTATATTTGGAACATTGTAAGTATTCATAATATTAAATGCAAATTCTCCTTCCACCTTCATACCTTACTCATACTCATGCTCTTTCATATTAATTGTGAAAAGTTGATTTTAACTTTTTTAAATTTTTTAAATAACTATAAATGAAACATAATCTCACTTTTTTAAGTAATCTCAGTTGAACCTTTGTTTCTCATACCTCCTTTCTAGTCGCAACACTTTCATTTTTCTCTAATAAGAGCATTTGAAAATCGTTCAATCATTTAAGTGTGTGTGTGAGTGAGAAAGTTGTCTAAAAGATCAATTGTATTTTATGTTTTCTAATGTGAATTTTTTTTTTTTTACTTTTATACTCCATTTTTGCACATTGCTGGATTTTTTCCTAGATTTATCACTTCTGAAAGAATGACTACAAAATTAGAAAATTAAATTCATTCTTTCACTTGAAATAATAATATTTTTTAAATATCTTTCTATCTTATTTGATTCAATTTTTTCATTATTAATCTAATTATTGTTAACATTTTTATGACACAAATTAACTCAAATAAATTAATACTCTTATTTAGTTTTTTTTTGGTTTTAAAAATAAATAACATCAAACAGATTTTCTAAAATAAAAAGATTCAATTTAAACATGACATTTTTAGTGACTTAGTTTTTTTTATAACAAACTTTATTTGAGACATCTTGAGTTTAATTAAAAAAAATTATTAAATAGAAACTAATTTTAAAAAAAATAATAATTAATTGTTATATTGATTAAATTAGATATCATTTTAAAAACTAAAAAATAAAAATTATTCTAAATTAATTATTATTATTATTATTATTAAATAATTTTTAAATTGATATCTAAAAACTTTATCACTTATAAAAAAAAAAATCACAGTAAAGTATACCACTACCCCAAAACTCACTCCATACTAACCAAAAATAAGTTATAATTAACCAAATCATCTAAAATCAAGCTTTACATTGATTACTTCTTACCACTTGCCCCATCCATCAACATAAAGCTGTATCCACTTGTGATACCAAAGTTCAACGATTTAATTACAGGGGAATTAATTTCATCTTTTCTAAAATCATTTTAAATGATACTCATGACATGTGTAACACATCATTCCAACCATGTCAAAATATAATCATAAACGATTTAATCATATGCTTTGTAGCTATTTATTTTCTATATTAAAATGATCATTTCTAATAAAATTTATCACTAAAAAATATTATATTATAGCTTCTAAATAATAGTATTGGTCAAATTACGATATTTTAAAGTTGACCATAATGAAAAAAAAATAAGTTAAAAAAGTAAAATACTATAATAATAAAGTTGTCTTAGTCAATTTTAAGTCTACTTAATATTAAACACTAATAGAATCAACTTAGTTGACTCTAAATCAATATAATTATTTTTAACTTTTTAAATGAGTAAAAAAATCGTGTTAGAATTATGTTACTCCAAAAAAATTATGAAATAAAAATCAATTTTAAAAACAAAAAATAATTAGTTATTATAGTGACTAAATTAGAGAGCATTTTAGATACTAAAAAAAATTGGTTTCTAAATTAATTTCAATTATTGTTAAATGATTTCTAAATTAGTTTCTAATTAGCAACCAAGATTTTTCCTACCAAATTTAGAAACAAAATAATTGGTAGTTAAAACTTTGGTAGCTAATTAGATACCAATTTAGAAATTATTTAAAAATAATAGAAACTAATTTATAAATCATATTTTTTTAGTTTTTAAAATGGTCTATAATTTAGTTACTATAACAACTAATTATTTTTTGTCTCTAAAATTGGTCATGTTTTTCTTGTAGTATGTTAGTGTTGTTTCTAATGCTAAATAAATGTTAAAATAAAATTAAGGTTTACTTAGTTGACATTAATATTATTTAGTATTTATTCATTTTATTTATTTTATTTATTTTATTATTATTTAAGTTAGTGTCAACTTAACTAACACTTATTTATATGTTAGGAATACATGTCTTTGTGAGAACAAATTATAGTCATAAATTATTCTTAATCAAATGATCTAGATTTGACAATCAAAAATTTCTTCACTCATAATTTCTCTCTCTTGCTTTTTTATATAAATTTTCTCACACTCAACTTCTTCATCCATTATATTTGTTTTTATCTATTTTTTGTTTTATTTTTGTTGAAAACTTTTTATTTAAAAATTATTGTCATTAGTGTAAGTTGAATAATCAAAAAAGATTTAACATAGACTAAATAATGAAGTAACATCAACTTGATTGACATTAAACTACTTTTATTAAAAATCAATTTAAGAATTATTCAAAAGTTAACTTTAAATTAAGATTCATGGTTGTAGAGTCCATTAAATACGAGACACAAATCCGAAGTTAGTATTAACTTAACGTTATTTTTTACTTATTAAGTCAAGTTTTTTATACACATTAAATTTGAAATTTCTTTTTCTCTACTCTTTTATAATACAATTTACCGTTCACTAAAATATAATTTCATGATATTCTTAGTCTATGTAATCAAAACATTCAATTTGTATAAATATATTTTTTTTTTATATTTTGAAACTCTAATTTTTATAATTTTTTAAAAGTTCTAATTAATAGGACATTTTAAGAAAAAGAAGAAAACGTGAATGTTACTTTATAAGAATATATTAAACAAACATATATTTAAAATATAAAAGAAGTATGAGCGTTACTTTATCGAAAATATAATTTGATAAAGTTTGAAGCAGTTATTAGAAAATGGAATAAGAAAAAAGAGCATAAAAATGTTGATTAAGTAAGTGAATTTTGTTTGGCGTATAGAAGAGGTAAAAAGAGTAAAGAAAGTAAACGCGGACGGTAGAGAAAAGTTGAGTGCGTGTGTATCTGAAGTGATAATGAGAGGAAATCTTAGCACAAGTTTTTGAAGGACAAAATTCATGGAACCAATCATGCAAAAAGTGATGTTGAAGGAATAAAAACAAAGAATGTGTAACATGCCACAATAGATTCACTTGTGGACGAGATAGCTTTCAAGATAACGGTCCTCAATTTTGCTGTACCATCAGATTTTCAGTGCCCTAGGCCGTACCCTATTCCACTCTCCACATTCTTCTTCACAATCATATTCTAACAATATTTTCGAACTTCTTACCGCCCACTTTCAACACCTCAAATATATATATATATATATATATATATATATATATATATATATATATATATATATATATATATATATATAAAAAATATATTTTATAGATAATATATTTTTTTTTTATTAATATAATTATTATTTTTTTATATATATAATTTTTTTA
>Ga0123342_1008232_pt1 | contig 13271 bp, 9 predicted proteins | sample Turbeawhitnodule_FD_89960 | JGI IMG/M metagenome (GOLD analysis project Ga0123342, IMG submission 89960) | Root nodule microbial communities of legume samples collected from Mexico - Turtle bean Mexico white nodule | ecosystem: Host-associated > Plants > Roots > Nodule | place: Mexico: Nepantla...
TAACAATAGAAAAAAATTTCATAAAAAATTATAATAAAATAAATTATAACTCATAAACATAATAACTATATATAAAAATATTTTAATATAAACATAACAAAAATAAAAATAAAAACAGAATTTTAAATAATCTTTTTAAATATTAAACATATACTATGAAATTAAAAAATAAATTACATTTTATATAAATAAAATAAATTACTATTTTTTAATATTAAAAAATTTCACAATAAAGCAATTTAAAAAATGCAACAGTAACAAAAATATAACATAATACATAAATACATATTTTAATATACTAATTATATTTTCAGTTTCTAATGAATAATTAAGTTAGAATAAAATTATTTTAAGTGATGGATTGTTTTTAGTGATTTTTTTGTATTAAATAAATTAAATATTTAGTATAAAATAAAATGAAAATGTTTAGTATAATTTTTTGGTGATGACCATGATCCAATCCAGGTAATATTTTCAATTTTAATTAGATATAGTATATTCTTTTCTTTAAAAAAAATTAAATTCAACCATATTTAATAAAATATCTGATTAGAACTTGAAAAATAGGTATCATCTGATCTACCCTAATCACTAATATATAAATGGAAGATTTTGTTTAACTATATTTTTTTTTACACTGATTTATAATATTTTATAAAATAATAAATAAACTTAAAACTTCCTTAAAATTTATTATGATTTGTTTCTTCATTATATATATATATATATATATATATATATTAAACATTGTACAATAAATTTTTTAAAATACTAATACATTCAAATGAGGGTAAATTTAGAGATAAAAAATGCTGAACTTTCCCTCTACATCTCTTTATTTTGAGGGGAGAGGATATTTACTATTCACATGTATATCCTCTCCTTCACTTCCCTGCACATTCCTTGATTCAAACCATGAATATCCACTCACATCCTTCCTCTTGAACAATACATCCATAGAAGCATAGAAGCAAACACGGGTAAGTCAGAATTATGGTAGATTGAATTTATCTAAGTCATTTGCTACTGTGACACTAAGCTGTTTGGCAATTTTCACTTTGGTTAGTAGTGCCTCTAAATAACTCAACTCCCTTGGAAAGAACATTAGATATATTCTCAATCACATTAGCATAATTTTTATATAATTATTTTGTGGGAATATTTGTTGAACATTAGATATAACATGTTTAAATTACAAACAATCTTAAATAGTAAGTAGTTTTGTTGAACCATTTAATAACAACCAATCTCTATGATCATTTTTTTTATTAAAAGAATGAGTTAAGTTTAAATCTTTAACTATGTGCTTTAACTAATGTTGACTTCCACTGTCTAATAATAATTTGCTGAATCATGATCTCAGGGATCTGTCTATTCAATTGTTAACTTCATTTCTAAAAAATTAATGCTTAGAGTAATACTCTAATTATTAAAACATCCATAAAGTGGAAAATATTCTTGGTTGGTGACCACCATCACCTAAGAATATTTCTGGGAGAATAAAATTGAAATGTCTTTCTCCTTTTAATGATGAGAATCAAAAAGGGCCATGATTTAGATTGAGGAGCAAATGCATGTATGACTTTGGAGATGTTTTATTTAACAAAAAAGATTGTGTTCAAGATTGGTAGTTTGTCAGTCAATATAGCTAAAATAATGTGAAAGAGACTTCGTTTTTTACTCGATAGATTGAAAAATACTCATGCATGAATATGTAATAAAATATTACCAATAAATATAAAACGTCTTATATGTTTTTAAGTGAAAAATCATGTCAAATTATCATTCAATTACGGATCATTATACCCAATAAATTTATTCATTCTTACAATCATTGCTTTAAAAATCATATCAATAATAACTTATAGTTGAATGATAGTGTAAAATTATTTTATAGTGTCATGATTAAACATTAAAAATTATATATATATATATATATATATATATATATATATATATGTGTGTGTTTTTTTTTCCTTAACGAACTATAATTTTTTTTAAAAGTACACATAAGTTTTATAGACTTACTTCAATAATTAAATTATCAGTGTTACCTTACATAGAATATCATACGTGTGAACAGTTTTCATATTATAAAAATCATATGTACAAGAAACATTATGGATTGTTGATTTATAATACCTTTAAGATTATTTTTAATAATGCTTAACTCAAAACTTAAAGTAAACTCAAAACTCTTAAGGAATGAATTTATTTGTCACTTTCCTTAAAGTAATTATTTCATATTTGTACACTATATCTTGAGTTGAAGCAATTTTAACCACTAGTATCTCATTATTAGTATTTTTTTTTCTTTAAAGTAATTATTTCATATTTGTACACTATTTCTTGAGTTGAAGCAATTTTAACCACTAGTATCTCACTATTAGTATTTTTTTTCTTTGATCATTTATCAAAATGGGACATGCTTACTTGGAACTCTGGTTAGAGAGACTTTTGATACAAGAAATTTAAAATTTAGTTCATTCACACAAATTTTTTAAGTCAGTTACCAAGATGAACTTAGTTCTAACATCACTATTGATTCTTTCATTAAAAAACTTTAGAGAGAGATTCGAAACCAATGAATCATGCATCAGTCCATATAAGAGATTATGTCTTCATCTTCAATCCAAAGCATTAAGATTTTACATAAGAGGTGATGTAGTATTTAAAAAGTTTATTTATAATTCATTGATATCAAATATTTCTTTAAATTTGTATGCAAAAAACCAACGTTACAACAACAAAAAGTATACTAGAGATTGATGTGTTGAATCTTGTTTTGGAAGTTGAAGTATTTCTAAACGTGTTGGATTTTATATGAGTCTAATTGTTTTACTCTTAAATCAGTTAGGATCTTTTTCTTGGAACTAGGAGTTTCCTGTGGTTGGGGTAAATTCATTTGCTCTTCATATGTTCCGCCTTCCAAAACTCTAATACTCTGGAAAGTTTTTTATGGGCGGCTTCCTACATATTAGCATATTCATAATAAATGTTTGCATATATGTTCTATGTGTAAGCTTTGTGAAAAATACGAGGAATTTATTCAACATTTATTTTTTGAATGTTCTAATGCTTTGTATATTTGGAGTTGGGTTCGACAGATTTTTCTTACTTCTCATTTCTCTAATAAGGATGACCTTCTTTCTTTTGTTAAGAGTGATGGTAGTCATTTGGTTAAATTGATTAATCTTGTTGTGATAACTTTTTCTATTTGGATGATATGGCGTATGAGGAATTATGCTAGATTTCAGGATAAGATTGATGTTTCTAGGGCTATTTCGATAATTAAAGATTTAACTTGTCTAGAGGAAAATTCGTCTAAAGATTCAATGAAGAATGATATGTTGGATTTCAACGTAATTAAATATTTTGGTATTAATACTCGTACTAGTAAAGTTCTTCGTCTTCTTCCTCTTAGATGGCAATTCCCTTCACCAGGTTGGGTTAAAATTAACATTGATGGGGTTGATAGGGAATATCCTGGTCTTGCTACTTGAGGAGATATTTTTTGTGGGAGTATGGGGGAGTTTATTGGTGATTTCTCTGCATTTCTTGAAGTTCAGACTGTTATGGTTGCTGAGTTTTATGGAGTTATATATGTTATGGAAAAAACTCAAAAGATGAGGCTTACTAATGTATGACTTGAATGTGATTGTTTATGCTGCATTTATTGTTAGAACTAATGTTTCGTGGATGCTTCGTAATCGAGAAAATTAGGTTTAGGGTTACTCATATTTTTCATGAAGGGAATGCATGTGATGATAAATTGACTAATTTAGGATTTATTCATAGATAATCATTTCATTGGTATAATAGTCTTCTATTTAGTCTGTTCTTAGAATTTTTTATGAGTAGGTATAGTCTACGTATCTTTTTTGTTAATATATAGATTTTGGTCTACTCTCCCATATTTTTTTTTGTATTTTCTTTTCTAATAATACTTTTTTTTCATGTGATGACAGATGATTGTTGTTACTTGAAGTGTCAGCCTATTTAAGATGTAAGTTGCATAGTGATACCTAATATGAAAATTTTTATATATAAAAAAAAACATGTTGGTATTGATATCTAACATTTAGATGAAATTTATATACATGTAATACTCAAAAACTTGAATAAATTCATTGCAAATTATTTGTATGAGTTGTTTAATTGAGTTGAGTGTGCACTTATAATGTCAATTTTCTGTGTCTTTCAAAGATTGTCGACTTCTTATGGAAGTGGAATGATGTTTCTTTTGAATACTTTCAAACTTTTAAATGCGTTATATTTATAAATTATTTATTTTAACTAGTTATATATTCATTCAAGTTCGTTTTATTTAGTTTAAATAAAAAAAATATTCAAATTTGAAATTGAGCTCTATTGTTTAAAATAACTAAGTTTAAGTTTTACATACTCAACACTACGTATTCAAAAATAATATGTTTATTCATTACAGAAATATGTTTAACTTTCTTGAGTGTTAAAATTAATTTTGAAGATTCTTTTTACTATAGTAAGAAATTGTTTTTTTTTAATTTACTGAAAAATGAAAACGTTATGATTTATATGTTAAGACATGTCTCTTTGTTAATTATCATCTAGAATTAAAATATTTTTTAATAGTAAATTGATAAGGTTAAAAAAATATTATAGCTTAGAATAGTTGAAATTCACTTCTATAAGTAGATTATTATAGAAAATATATTTATTAATACTAAATTAATAAAGGTAAAATTAATTTAACATTTCATAAACATATAAAGTTAAATTAATATAAGAATTAAACAAAACAAACTTAAGTTTTTTTACAAGCTAAATTTTATATTAGTATCAATTAAATGTTGGATTCTTTCATATTTAAGTCTTGCGCTTGAAAAAATATATAATACTTCACATTCGAATAAAATAAAAGATACCTTACTTAAAATTATGAGTTATACTTTAAAATATAGATTTATCATTAAATAAAAACTATTTTTAAAAATAAAAAATAATTAATTATTATATTGATTAAATTAAATATTATTTTAGAGACTAAAACAATATTGATATTTAAATTAGTTTCTATTATTATTAAATAGTTTTTAAATTAATATTTAAGTAGTTACCAAGGATTTAGCTACCAACTTTAGAATATAAATAATTGGTAGTTAAAATCTTGGTAGGTAATTAAATATCAGTTTAAAAATTATTTATTAATAATAAAATCTTATTTAAATACCAATAATTTTTTTAGTCTCTAAAATATGATCTAATTTAGTCAATATAGCAACTAAATATTTTTATCTCTAAAATTGATTTATTTAATAATTGTATAATAGTTTTATCATTACTATAAAAACTCATTTAAGAAGCTTAAATAAGTCAACAACTTAAATGATGTATATATTTTACGACCTAGATTTTAGGTTTACTCTTTCTTGAAAATGTAATGAGAATTAATTTCTTTATGAATAAGTCTTCCTCTCATTATTCTCTGTATAAAGGGGAATTTTCGAGGAAGAGAAAAATAGAAGGAAAGGAAGCAGTAAGAAGAGCAACATAGAAAGAAAAAGAGAGATGAGATATCTACCATTGTGTGAGATTAAAAATCCTAGTGAGAGACTAGAGAGACAATGTATTCCATCTTTGTTGGGTGAGATTGAGTGTTATCTTCACATAGTGAGAGAAACAAATATTGTAATCCTTCTAGACTAGGTCTCGTGGGTTTTTATTTCTTAAATTGGGGAAGGTTTTCCCACTTTAAAAATTCTTTGTCTCATTATTCTATTTTTGCTTTATTTTCTATTGTTTGTTTATTGCTTTCGCAAGTACCCATCTTGTATCTACACTAAAAAGGGAAAATTAATTTTGAATTTTCCCAACAGTTGTACCAGAGCTTGGTTTTCTGATACAAGATGGAATGAGTCATTTATGATGGAGACATGTTCAAGTTGACTGTGGACAATTATTCCTATTGGAAGCCCATTACTTGCATAACCAAGCCAGAAAGTAAGAGTGATAAAGATTGGGAACTTTTGAATCGAAAAACTGTTGCAATGATTCGAAAGTATATTGATAGAAATTTGTTTGAGCATGTGTCCACATACACAAATGCTCATGAGTTGTGGTCAAAGCTTGAATCTATGACTCAAAAGAAAACTTCAAGAAATAAAGCATCTCTTGTTAGAAGACTGGTGAAACTTGATTACACAAATGGTCAAAGTATGATAGAGCATTTGAATTCATTCAAGGATCTTGTCAGTCAATTGACAAAGATAGATATGAAGATTGATGATGAGTTGGAGACACTTTTGCTACTCAGTTGGTTGCTTGAGAGTTGGGACACACTAATAGTCACGCTCAGCAACTTAGTCCCAGATGGGAAGATCTCAATGGACATTGTTTTAGACACTCTGTTGAGTGAAGACTCCAGAAGGAAAGAAAGATGTACAAATTTTCAATATGAAGTAAATATGATTGAAACCCGTGAGAGAAATGAATCCAATGGAAAAAACAAAAACAAAGCCAAAAGTCGTTCTCAATCTCGTACAAGAACAAAATGTTATTATTCTAGCAAAGAAGGTCATAAGAGATTTGAATGCAGATTTATGAAGAAAGATCTGAAAGCCAGAATTGTCCATCTAGACTTATTTGGTCCAAAAAAGAAGGATTATACTCCAACTACAACCGTCGCTGGAGACGATGATAGTCTTCTTATTGGAGAAGACAATTACCTAAATGTTGCATATGGTGATTGCTCTTGGATCGTCGACTCTAGTGCCTCTTTCCATGTAAGTCCACATAAATATTTTTTTTCAAATTATAAGAAAGGTGACTATGGTATTGTGAAAATGCGAAACCATGTTACAAGCAAGATTGTAGGTATTGGTGATATCATGTTACGAACAGACACATGAAACAAGCTTGTACTGAAGGAAGTGAGACATGTTCCTGAAATGCGTGTCAACCTTATCTTAAGGGGTAAGTTGGATGATGCTGGTTTTATAAGCCACTTTGGTACTGGAAAGTGGAAACTAGCAAAAGGGAACCTAGTCATTGCTAGAGGTTCAAAGGTAGGATCCTTATACATTATGCAAGGAAGAACTTGTTCTCGAGAAACAAATGTTGTTGCAGACTCCAAAGATATTTGGCACAGACGATTGGGGCATATGAGTGAGAAAGCACTCCAAATGCTCGCCAAAAAGCCAAAAGCCACTTGCCAGGTATAAAGGGTCAAATATTGGAATCCTGTACTGGTTGCATTTATGGTAAACAATGCAGAGTCAGTTTTCAGAGATTAGACAATCCCTCAAGGAGACCGGTGACACTTGATCTTGTAGGGGAGCCGAATTATTGTTATCCCTCAAATTAAGTCAGGAAGGGGGAAAATTGTTGCGGACCCTCCTTAATTTTATGGGAGATTATGACCAATTAATATTGGTAATCGATCTATTGAATATATTCAATGATGGCCATTAAAAAGTTTTTTTGGAAATTGTAACTCTCTCTTGAAAATGTAATGAGAATTAATCTCTTTATAAAGAAGTCTTCCTCTCATTAATCTTTGTATAAAGGGAATGTATGAGAAAGAGAAAAATAGAAGCAAAGGAAGCAAATAAGAAGAGCAACATAGAGCGAAAAAAAAGAGAAGAAATATCCACCATGTGAGATTAGAAATCCTAGTGAGAGACTAGAGAGACATGGTATTCCATCCTTATTGGATGAGATTAAGTGTTATCGTCAAAGAGTGAGATAAACAAATATTGTAAATCCTACTTTCATAGTGAAGACATTTATTTCTCAAGTTAAGAAGGTTTTCCCAGGTTAAATTTTTTTTGTCTCATTATTCTATTTTACTCTATTTTTTATTATTTGTTTATTGTTTCCACAAGTGCCCATCTTGTATTTACACTAAAGAGGAAAAAATAATTCTGAATTTTCCCAACCATAACCATAAGTAGTACCATAATCTGAAGTTCTGGGTCTCTTTGCATATAGAGATGTTAAAGAATAGTAAGAATAATATTCCATGAAAAATGAGATAAGGGTCTTTATTGGCAACCTCACCATAGGGGCCATTTAGTGGAATTTTCTTACTAAGTTTGAAAGCAAAGAAAAATATCTTCCATTTTGTCATCACCACATCATCTCACTAATGCACACACATCAAAATCATAAGGAATTCAACCTTATAAGAAACATATAACCTATGAAATACAAAAAATAAAAAATATAGAACAATTGAAAACGATAATCTCAAAATGAACATTCCATGCATATGACCCCACAAAAACACCAAAATTTAAGCGTATATGATACTTTTTTTTAAAAGAGAAAAGGACATAATTAAACCTAAAACTGAATTAATAAAATGAAAACAGACATAAATACTTTAAATTAAATTATTTGATTTAATCTATAAAATCAATTTGAATTTATTTTGTACCTATTCACACATAAAAAAATCATTAAATATAATTTAGAAATAAAAAAATAAATAATTATTATAGTGATTAAATTAAATAATATTTTATAAACTTAAAAAACTATTGATATATAAAATAATTTCTATTATTAATAAAAAATATTATAAAATAATTTTGAAATTAGTATTTAACATTAGTTACTAACTACTAATATTTTAGTTATTAAACTATTTTATATTTTAAATTAATTTAATTTAATTAAATATTAATTTAAAATATAAAGTGATTAATAGTTAAAACCTTGGTTAATGTTAAATATTAATTTTGAAATTAATTTATAATAATGATATAAATTTTTAAAAAGTTTTAGATTTTTAAATGAGAAATTGATTGCCAGTAGTAAAACAATTTAAAATGCTTAGAAAGATAATTTTAGACAAAGATTACAAAGGGATTTCAAATTTTCAAAGATGACTTCATGGTTATGAAAATCTAGAACTGAGACCCACATGAGTTCAAACAAGGATTCATTATGTGGACATCAGAATTGACCTTAACAGCAAAATAAGAGAGACATCTTCTTTATTTATCAAATTCCAATGTTTCTTAGTGAAATTTCCATGGGGACCAGAACATCACATTAACACACTGTCCCCTGCTTAACATCACAACCATATATTTAATCAATCAACTTTCTTATGAGTGTGTTTGAAAAAAAAAATCATTCATAAGAGAGAAAAAATGAATAAACTTCTATATAACAACTATTAATGCTACATAGGTTTTGAATTTAAATATGTTAATTGTAATTAAGATTATTAAAAACTTTACTATAAGTCTAATTTAATTTTATAAAATTAATTTATAATATGAGGTTTGCATTCACTTATATATAATGGAATGTCTTTATTTTTAGTTGATGTGAGATTTTCAAACCGAAATCTGTTAACTCGTGTATATATATTATGAGTGATTCGATAAAAGAGTGATGTGATAAATCCAATAAACTTGACTCTAATATCATATTAAGAAAAAGACTTTAAGTTTAACCCAACCTTATAAAATTTTATAAAATTGAATTAAACTTAAAATTTATTTTTTATATAAGAACTCATGATTTTATCTTAATCCAAAATACATCTATGATGTAAAATAATAATATGGATGTGTCAAATTCTTGACACCAAGGTGTGATCTCTGTCAAATTAAATTCAACACATTTTTTTCTTGCCAAGAACTGACAACACCATATTAAACCCCTCTTAACTGGCCCTTGTTCTGGACATGAAAATTGATCCAATAGCACCATGCCCTTCAGCAATATCATATTCCTCAAGTTTGTCATTTCATGAATCATCACATGACTTCACAAAGTAGCAAAGCAAGCCAAATAGTCCTCAAAGAACTACTTCTCTTGTATATTTTTAATAATGAACCAACCTCATATATCTGATTTTGTATAGCATCATTCATGATATCCTCCTTTTTCATTCTTTTTTGAATGAAGAAATCTGATAACAACATATTAAAAAACCCTCTTAACTGTTACTTTCATCTGAGATAATACTAATTAGGAAACAGACTTGACAGAACTTCAGAACTTCAAATATTTACTGTTCTTGTACATGTACAAACCCAATGGAAGGGGGAAAAACAACCATCAGAGAAGAATAATATGGTTCCTCATAAGGACCATTGTTTCTAACTAGCACATTATTCTATTGTAAAAGCTAATGCACTCCACCTAAAAGGCTTTCTGATAAATCCAAGATTCCTCACTTTGCATCTTCAGTTGCTTGTAGAAGTTCCCAATGAAGGCCTCAGCTTTTGCAAACAGCTCTTGTCCATTAACTCCTCCAATCTCCTCTTCTGCTTCAACTTCTTCATCCATGACTTCTTCATCAGCTTCTCCACCCCTTGTGAAGAAAAGGCTAGGCATTGAAGGACAATTTTGCACCATGTCCACTTTGCTGACACAAACAACCCTTTCAGATGCAGACTTTTCAGCATGTTCTGAGACAGCACCAACAACTATAGGGGTGGAATTGTAACCTTCTCTTTTCTCAGAAGTGGCTTCTGGTGGCATCACAGGTTGCTTTTTATCTTCCGAAGGCCTAGAAAAAACTGAAAGGAGTCCAGCCTCAGCACAAAGTGCCATGATGAGGAAGTTTATGATGAAATACAAGTAGGTTGGCCTAAGTGAGGAAGGTAAAGAGGGTGTGATGACAAGGAGAACAACTAGAACACAGAGCACTAGAACTTGAGATTTCTTAAACTTGTTCATGGCTTTGTGAAATGAGAGAAAAAAAAGTATCAATAAGAAGAATGGTGAGAAAGAACAAGATGAAGTAGAGTTAGATTGGAATTGGAAGTAGTAGGAATAAGTATGGGGTTCTGAATGTGCATATATAGAGGACATGAGAGTGATGAGTGAGGTAAATGAGGGGAAGATAGAGAAAGAGAAACCATGGAAATTGTGTATTAGATGTATACTACAAAGTCAACAAAAAAGTACTAATAAAATAGTGGATGCTGAAAATTCTAAGAAAATTCTCACACAGACCAAATATCATTGTCAGTTTACAAAAAGTTAATAGCAGTGTAAAAAAGGTGAATTACCCAAAGGTCTTAACAATTTGTGAAAGAAAGTGCAGGATTTGTTTGACATTTAGTGAGACAACTACCACTTTCCAAATAGAAGTGCATATGCAAACCAAAATTAACATTATATAAAATGACCATTAATCATTTTCAGAATACAAATAAATTCTTTAAAATCTAAACACCAATGTTGGAATCACTGAAAGAAGAATATCTAAATCTTATGTGTGACAGTGTCAGATAAAACCAATGGCATGGCAGATAAGAATTTTTATGGCAGGCATCACTTTTTGCCCTTGCTTTGTGATGGCATAGCTTGTGATTAAGTCATTTATGTGCATGAACACATCAGAAAGAGATTATTAAGATTGAGAATTTGCCTTTTGCCTCTAAAGTGCGACAAGGTGACGTTAGAGCCAAACTGATGAATGAGGTAAGTAGGGCCAAGAGAGGATGCAAGATTGCAAGAGACAAATAAATATCAACATATAATCTTAGACACACAAACTTGGCTAAAGCATAGCCCCAAATTTATGCAAATTGTTCTTCATATAATTTTTAATGTGTTCTTGCCTTTTTCGTGTTTGCTTAAAAAATATTTTTCATTATTTTAAGAAACTATGAAACATGGTCCCATGATAAAAATAGCATTTGACGTGTGAATGAATCGAAACAAAATGTTTTAATCTGTGTTCTTTCATTTTTGCTGTTTTTAGTAAAATCAAAATATGCTACTTTTTAACTTAATATTCAGTAAAATATGTGTTCGATTTCTATCCACGTTACTGGTTCTACTTTAACTATGTTTAAGTTCTTGAACGGAGTTTTGCAAATTAATCAAATTAGAAAGAAAAAACTTTTGTAGAATACATTTTTAGATTAGATGTTCATTATTTTGGAGGTGGTGAGAATCTTTGTAGCCTAAGAAGCATTTGTGAAAAACCCCACTTTGAATTAGTGGGGTAGTGGTCCAAGGCTAAGGGATTGGGTTCTTTGTTGATGCCTGGAGTATGAAACACGGTACATTCACCCACAAGAACCCTACTTAAGTGGGAACCAACATGATGTTACATACAATCCACATCAAAAAAATTTAATGTTATGTTTTTTTTAATGTAAAGATCTCCTTAGACTCATTTAGAATATAAAGATCGGACATTTTTCGATTTACTAAAAAGACACATAAGTAGTCCTCAAGCTTAACATACTTAATTAACCAACATGTTAACTTAATAAGAGTACTTAACAATGATATTCGTGTTAATTGGGTCCAACATCTCAGACTTAATTCCAGACTATATAAATAGATAAATCATACTCAGGTCAAGATACGTATTTAATAATATGTATTACCTACAACTACTGAATATTAAATATTAACTTGAGCATCCAAAGACCTTTTGTTGGTACTCTCATACGCGAGTCAATTTGTGATATTTATTTTCAATGGAAACTGTGCAAGCAAGACTATCACGACAAAACCTTCCGACCATACAAGAACAATTTTCATAGAAAAATCAATACATTTATCATATGAAAATAAGGTTAATTATAGTTGCAATATATTCATTTATTGCGAATAAGTTGTAATTTTAGAAAGTTTTTCAATAATTTAAAGGGAGAAGTTAAAGGTGAAATTGGATGTATTTAACTCTCATTTTTTGTTTGCATTGGAGGGCGATTTCTTCTAATTCAAATGTTTTATGATTGACTCCTTGAATAGGAGAGATTTAGATGTAAAGAGTCATAAGTCAAGTTAATAAATGGGAAAGAGCTCGTGGCACCTCCAATACCTTAAGGTATTATTATGAATTTTCATCTTCTCACTATTTTTACTCACACTTAAAATTCTATGAAACAATAAAAACATTTATACTTTGGAGAGAAAACTAGGGTTAAGACATTTATATTTTGGTAAAACAATGACATATTATATAATTTTCTAAAAATTGTTATAGTTCTCATAAAAGATTTTTTTTTGTTATAATTCATATTAAAGAGAAAATATTTGTATATGTTAATTGGGTTTGATTATGATTAATAAAGGAATTCTACCCTACTATCTCCATATATACTCTCATTTTTTATTTTGAACTTCATGGCATATGAACACAATAGATTGGTGTGAGATTTTTTTTTTCTCAAATCAACCCATCTAGAAGATTTCTAATGCTTATCTTAATTCAGAAAAGGAATATATATATATATATATATATATATATATATATATATATATATATATATATATATATATATATTTTTAAAAAAAAA
>Ga0123342_1008233_pt1 | contig 13271 bp, 9 predicted proteins | sample Turbeawhitnodule_FD_89960 | JGI IMG/M metagenome (GOLD analysis project Ga0123342, IMG submission 89960) | Root nodule microbial communities of legume samples collected from Mexico - Turtle bean Mexico white nodule | ecosystem: Host-associated > Plants > Roots > Nodule | place: Mexico: Nepantla...
ATTTTTAAATATAAGGGCAAATGTGTAAAGTTACATTTTTATCAATTAAAAAAAATACAATTTCAATCACATCCATCACATCACTCACAAACTTTTATAAACTTTCCCTACACTTTCTCCTCTTTTTACCTTAATCCAAACACCCTAACTTTCTTTACACTTTCTCTTCAAATCATCTCAAATCCACTCCCTCATTTCCACTCCCTAATCCAAACAAAGCCTAAGAGCTTTTATTAACACAAATATTCAACATCTCTCCAAACACACAAATATTCAAAGCCTTTCAAAACATCCGAGACTTTTTTTTATCGTGTTTTTAGAAGTAATAATTTGTCTCTAAACACGAATATGGAATCCAGAAGTAACAATTGAATTGTCAAGTCACTAAATAGAAAACAAAATAATAAAGTTTGTTGGGAATTTATTATGATTGCAATAATTAAAAAGAAAGTAAGTTAAAGAGTTTGTTGGTTCAATTGGGATTGAGGTTCATCTTTCTTACTCTTTTGTATTTTGAATATCATAGTAATATTCTATCATTTGATTGATGTTGATGCTCGTATAAAAGTCATTTATATCAATTCTTCGCATATAAAATTATTAAGAGAGTCTCATAAATATTGATTTCTCACATATTTATAAAAACTCCTTAGCATTACGATTAGATGTTGATAATAATTAGCATTTCAAATCTATTCCTAGCATTCAAATATGTTAAGCATTATCATTTGGATCAGAAACTTAGAGACACTTTCCAGTCAAATCTAAGGATCTTGATCATTGTAAATAAGCATTATAAATAAAATAAAAACATCAATCATCAATCAAAAACAAAATATTATTTAAATATCACCTTAATACATAAGAGTTTGAACATATTACTCTCAATCCCAAAGGGTAGAATTAGTCACTCATGTTTGTCATTACAAGCATGGGAAGCAAGAAAAGAAGATTCATGATGTTTCTCCTTGACGTCTACCTCCTTTAGGGTCTCTAACACCTTTTTTTTCTCTCTCAATTGAAGTTTAGGGTTGTGTTTCACGCCTCGTATTTAACCTAGTTGGGCTTACGCTAAGTGACTTATCGCTTGGGTGTGATTGGGCTCGCTTGGGTGAGAACCTTTGGGAGCTTCTGGCTTGGGTGAGTGCTAGAGTGTTCCAACTTTCCCTTTTTAGTTTTATTTATTCTCCTTTTGCCCTTTCATCTCCATTCTTCCCTAGAATTCTGGAATTAACATAAAAATTTGTGAATAAATCGTTCTTATTCAGATTATAATCACAACATATGTAAAAAAGTTTAAATTCATAAATTAGGAGTTATATTATAGTTACTTTATCAATTAATAGTCATAAGTGTCTGTATTTTAATATGACTCAAATCTGACACTTATTAACAACCAGTCTCAATCACCCCCCCTAAGATCAAGACCTCTCAACAAAGTGAGAAAACACTATCAACAAAAAGATCATAGGGTTAACTCCATAGACCGAAGAATTTACAATGTATCAACACACTCCCAAAAGAATAAATGATTTAATAAGCAAATACAAACAATATGAAGCACAACCAACATTGATATTGTTTTCTTTTTCGTATTCTTGTTGTGTGTGTTGTTTTTCATCTTCAAGGTCGTTATACATCCTTTTGGATTTGATTATTGAAGGTTTGCATTCTTGCTTTGTTCATATAGTCGTTAGACACTCAAATTGGAAACTCTTAATCATATTTGATTCTTCCACATCTTGGACGTGTAAATCCTTTTGAAATGTTTCTAACTTCATCCCAATGTGCACATTCATGCTTTAGATTCGTTTCTTTTGAATCTAAGATCATATGTGCATTTGTGTGTCATGTTCATCATCTTCTTCCTAGTATATGTTGTTTATGGAAGCTTCTGCTTTTGATGATATCTTGCGCATCATGAACATGTGAAACAATTTGAATTATTTCCTTTTATTCCTCATATGTGAATGATGATCATTTAATTCTTTTCATCTCAATTCTTCATTAAAATTTGCCACGATGTTTTATCTTTGATGCGCTAGACGCTCCAATAGGAAATATTGGTTTGAGTGCAATCTTCGCGTTTATCACATATTTGTTCTTTCAAATAGTTTCTTTAACTAAATGAATTAGAACATTGAGGCTTGGTTCATTCTGAACTTACATCTTTATACTCTCTTCATTATTTATCTTTGTTCTTGTATCAGATGCTGAAATAAGAATGTTTTTATATGTCTTGAACGTGTCTTTATCTTCTATTTGCATATTGCAAATATATTACTCTTTGTATTTGTTTCCTTCTTTGATTATAGTAACTGGATAAGGCTTTAAACTTTTTTCGCGCAAATCTCGCTCTACAACTCTTTCATTTTTCCTTATGTAAATTCTAGATATAGTTTCATGTGCGCCTTTATGTTCCTAAAATTTTTGTAAGAACTTTTGTGAATATGAGTGAACGATATAATTATCATAATAAAACATGAGTATCATCTTAATATCTCTTCGCTATTGAGGCCTTCTATTTTTATAATATTCAAATTAAAACATATATCCAAATCTCTTCCAGATTTATATTTGATTAAAACGTTGAAGTTTAATTGGATCTAAAAATAATACATTTCCTCAAAATATATTTCGAAAAACTTCTTTATTATGTAAAATACATGTGTTATGTTTTTCAAAGACTTTCCAACTAAACCACTGCTTATTCGAAATTTTTTTAATATAGTCTTTATTAATCATCAAGACATAATTGTATTCGATAATACTTTATAATATGTAGGAAAATTATTTTTCTTTCTTAGAACATTAAAGCATATAATATTTTGTGTGCTTTATATTACGTTTCACAATATGAAAACTTTATATTATGTTTGATTGATACTTGATTTATATGAATTAGTAATATCAAAATAAGTTTCGAAATCATTTAAAAATAGTTATAGAATGTAAGCATTGAGTTTGGAAATCTCCCTTTTAAAGAATCATCCAAAGCGCATAATCGTTTGTAATGTTGACTTTAAACATCATGTAGTATATTAATTTTTTTAAAGAAACACAAATATTCATTTTAAAACTAAAAAAACGTAAATCTCATTTAAAATAATATAAAGAGAGGATGTAAGTGTAGCTTTTATTATTATTATTATTATTATTATTATTCAAATTTCTATAAAATAAATACATTTGTTTGGTGATTTGTTTCGTAAACTAATTTTCTTTAAATTTGAGCATTGTCTTATGCAAGGACACACCTCTGCATTGTAGCAGAGCTTTGAATTTGCAAGTTCCTTACACTGTCATTTCTGCAACACAAAACATTTGTAGATTAACTATATGATATGAATTTGGATCAAAAGAGTAGAGTTTTTTCCACAATAATTTGAATCACTTCACATATTTTGTTGTTATGTGCAGTTCTTTATAAAAAAGCTCATCAATGTTATTATTGTTCATTATTACAATTTAGAAGAATCTCAGATCATGATTTCTCTTTCTTAGGCGTAGTCTGGAGTATATTAAAAAAAAAATGTTTCACAAAACTCAAGAAGCACCAGTGGTCTAGTGGTAGAATAGTACCCTGCCACGGTACAGACCCGGGTTCGATTCCCGGCTGGTGCATTTCTGTGTGAGCTGTGATGATAATTTGTCCAATTGATGGGTCAATTGGGTTTGTCATGGTACACATATCGATGAAGAAAATGTTTCTGAGCTCTCTCTTTTGATTTTTTTTGCCTTATTTTTTATTGCTTGAGGATTTAATTTAAAATAAAAAATTATATCATTCTGTAAAATATACAATATTTTTATATTATTTATCTTTTTTAAAATGATATTGAATATATTACGTTTACTTTTTTTTATCTATAACATAACAAAGCATGATATTTGGAGATGTGACACTAACCTATTTTATTAAGTTAAATGTATATTATTAAGAGCATGTTTGAAAAAAATTTAGTAAATAATTAATTTTAAGTAAATATATATCGTCCATAATAAGATGAAATTACAACTATTTTTATACTTTCAAATATTAAAAGAGTGGGGTTATATTTATAATTTCAAAACTATATCCAACTAACATATTCTAGAAATAAAAAACTTGAATTAAGAAGCATATATTAGATTTTTTACAAGAAAAATATATTATGTTTAAAACCTAGATTAGGATCTAAATAGAGGTGGTAATTAAGGTTAGTGGAACCATAGCCATGGGAAACAACCATTTAGGATAACTTCATGAACAAAGAAGGAGCCACACTCTCTTCACACTCCAGCCGTCAGTTGCAGAAGGCGAGAGAGAGAGAGAGCGAAACCAACTCGTAGTTTCTACACCTTCTCTTCCACGGTAGGGAGCAGATTTTCTCTCTCTTTTTGCTTTTATTTTTTCTTCCCTTCATCTCAAAATCTGCTAATGGAAGTGATTTCTAACCATGTTTTTTTCAATTGGGTGATGTTGTTTTTGAAAAGTAGTGGATAATATTTGATTTTTATTGTTGGTTTTTTGGTTGAGTTGCATGGTGAAACCTTTTTGGTTGAATTTGTTTTGTTCAGGTAAGGTATGGAAGGGTTATTGAATTCTTTGCTAAACCAAAGTTGCTTAAAACCCTTTGGTTTCACTCCAAGAATTGGTTATAGTTTCCCTGTGGTCACAACGAGAACTAGGAGGTTAAATCGAAAACTTGAATCCTGCACCCTGCGAAGTAACTGCACACAATTAGGTAGAGATAATGGTACTAGTTCCAGAGGGGCTGGCGTTGATGCACTGGATGGTGGTGGTGAAGGAGAGGAATCTAATGTGGAGTGGGAATCCGAGTTTCTTGGGCAAGTGGATCCGTTTGGTAACCGGGTTCCCACCAAGAAAAGGGAAAAAGTGCAGAGGTCAAAGTTGCTTGAAGAAACTGATGAAATGGATTGGTGTGTGAGGGCGAGAAAGAAGGCGCTGAAATCAATTGAAGCAAGGGGCATGACTCATCTGATTGAGGATTTGGTTACTGTTAAGAAGAAAAAGAAGGACAAGAAGAAGTTGGAAAGCAAGAAGAAAATAGTTAAGAAAATTGAAAATGTAGAAGATCTTGACCTTAGTTTGGAGGAAGACTTCCTACAGCCTATGCAACCTGTGAATGATGTTGATGATTTGAAAAGGAAAGTGAGTATGTTTTCCAATGGAATGTTTATAGAAAAGAAGGAAAAAACAATGGAAGAATTTGTCAATAGGCTTTCTCAATTCTCGGGGCCATCTGATCATAGAAAAGAAGTCAACTTGAACAAAGCAATCACAGAAGCACAGACTGCAGATGATGTTTTAGAGGTAACTTATGAAACAATTGTTGCAGTTGCAAAAGGTCTAAGTCCCTCTCCTCTGTCCCCCTTGAACATTGCTACTGCTCTTCATCGAATTGCTAAGAATATGGAGAAGGTTACCATGACGAGAACTCGAAGACTGGCTTTTGCTCGACAAAAAGAGATGTCTATGCTTGTGAGTGTTGCGATGACAGCCTTACCTGAGTGCTCTGCTCAAGGAATCTCTAACATATCCTGGGCACTGTCTAAAATTGGAGGTGAACTGCTTTATCTTTCAGAAATGGATAGAATTGCAGAGGTTGCACTGACCAAGGTTGGGGAATTCAACTCCCAAAACATTGCTAATATAGCAGGTGCCTTTGCTGCAATGCAGCATTCTGCTCCTGATCTTTTCTTAGAGTTGTCGAAAAGGGCATCAGACATAATTCACACTTTTCAAGAACAAGAGCTAGCTCAACTTTTGTGGGCTTTTGCTTCTCTGTATGAGCCAGCTGACCTTGTATTTGATTCTTTAGACATAGTCTTCAAAGATAGTTGCCAATTGAGAGGTTGCACAAGTGAAAAGACATCAAATAATGATGGACAAATCAGTGTTCACAGAACAGGTGCCTCAAATGGATCTCTTAACTCTCCTGTTCTCACTTTAACAAGGGACCAACTTGGTAGTATAGCTTGGTCCTATGCCGTCTTTGGACAAATGGATAGGAGTTTCTTTGCTCATGTCTGGAAAACTCTCCGCCATTATGAGGAGCAAAAGGTTTCAGAGTTTTATAGGGAGGATATCATGTTTGCTTCTCAAGTTCATCTTGTAAACCAGTGCTTGAAGCTTGAATTCCCACATCTTCAGTTGTCATTATGTGGTGACTTTGAGGATAAAGTTGCTCTTGCTGGAAAAACTAAAAGGTTTAATCAGAAAATAACTTCTTCGTTTCAAAAAGAGGTTGGACGCCTACTCATAAGCACTGGCCTTGAATGGGTTAAAGAATATGTTGTGGATGGTTACACTTTGGATGCTGTGCTTGTTGATAAGAAGATTGCTTTGGAGATTGATGGTCCAACACATTTCTCAAGAAATACTGGTGTGTATTTGATTTGTGTTTATTAAGTTTGTAACCTTCTATTCTATTAGATCTAGTTGAATCTTAACTAACGGGTTTGTTATTTTATTATCTTTGCCTATTAGGCGTTCCATTAGGACATACCATGTTAAAACGCCGATACATCACTGCTTCTGGTTGGAAAGTCGCATCAGTATCCCATCTGGAGGTGATATCTCTTATTTATAGTTCAGACATATCTTATTATCCCTTATAATTCCCTGACATTTTTCTCATACAAAATTCCAAAAAATAAAATAAAAGCCATGAAGCTGTCATGTGTTAACTCTCATCTTTATTAGTTAGCGTATTGTTATCACATGCAGGATACAAAATTCAGTAACAAGAGTTTTGTCTAAACACATTTATTCTTGCCAATGTAAATGCCTTTTGGCTTACTGTTGGAGTGATTATCTTTCAAATTGCACTCAGCAGAAACATTTGTTCATAACCCTCTTGCATCTGTTTAAACCTTTCATTATTCTAAATTTCGTTGAGGAATAACCGATAAAGTTCACCACTTGATGCTGTTCAATTATTATGCTGCATTCTTTCACCCTCACTATGACCTCTCTATGAGTATCACTATCTCAGTAGGCCATAACCAAAACTTGTCTTATTCTATCTGACCTTAGAGTGTGGCAACCTCCCCCAGAGGCACCCTAAATTGTCATTTCGTGTATAAAAAACACATTACCCTTTAATGCTCATTTCCACAGTATGAGTTGTTCCTCTGCCAGACAATTTAAATGCCTTTTTATTGATAGGATATTGATTTGTCTCAGAAGAATTTATTGATGATAGGGATCTTTCTTGCAGTGGGAGGAAACTCAAGGGGCGTTTGAGCAAGTAGAGTACCTTAGGAACATCCTCAAAAATCATCTAGGTGAAGGGTATGTCGAAACTATCTAACTGGTAAAGTGATTAGCCAATGCTGCTTGTCAAGAGTAAGGAGATATCAGATATGTATTTTTTACCAAGCTCCCTTAATAAATTTTGGCAAAGGAGATGTATATTTCTTAGAAGTATTTAATTTCAAATGCATATAAATACCGTTTCTCCCCATCTTTTTTGGACTAAAATTAATTTAGTCTCTAAGTTCAACACCACAAATGAATTTGGTTCATAATATTACAGAAGATCAATTTTAGTCCTTGACTTTGACAATTCTTTATCAATTTTCTACTAAAATTAACATTGCCTGTGATTTGGACCCTAATAACATTATCAAATAAGTCTATTCCATCTATATAGTTGTTTGGCAACGATGGATAGCAAGACTATTGTGTTCATTGCAGTTTTATAAAGACATTAAATATTAGAGGAGAATATGTAATCAAGAAGCACCAAGTGGTCCAGTGGTAGAATAGAACCCTGCCACAATACAGACTCAGATTTGTGTCCTGGTTGGTGCAAATTCAAAAGGGCTTTGATGTAAAATTCTGTCCAATAGGTGGGTCAATTTTTGGTCATTGCACACACATCAATGAAGTTAATGTTTCTGAGCTCTCATTTTTTTCAATGAGTTGTCTTTTTTTTATGCAACAAGTCTGACAATATCTCAAAGGTCACAGTAAATAATAATTTGTGTTTGTGGAGTGTGGCTTCTGCTTACTAAACACTGTTTTAACATTGCAGAAAGCGCTCATAAGACCATTTTCCCTGTTATCAAATGCTCTGCTCTTCTTATACATCTCAAAATATTCCTTCACTTTCATTCTGATCTTCTATTATTGTAATACATTTCCTTCTTATCTTCTTAAAAAATCTATAAAAAAAATCCTCATTTTTGTTGTAATTTCATTTTATATCACTCTGGAGGAACATAATCCAAATTTAAAAGGCACAAACATAGGATTCAGATTGATCAAAGGGTTACTGCCTTAGGTTGTGGTTTATTGCTATCCTTGATCATTGACATTGTGAAAAATGTGGCTGATGCTATCGCATGCAGTCTTAGAAGCTTTTACCTTGCTATGTAAAACCATGGTTGCCACCGATGTTGATATTCACAAGTGGCAAGAGAAAATCTGAGCAACAAGATGAGTGCCATCGAATGGACCCCTTTTGGGTGCTTCTGTTCCACCCCAAAGTCTCTCTTGTGGGTGCTGCTTTTCCACCATAAAGTCTCTGTGTTTGCCACGAACAGGTATTTAGTTTAGTCTTTTCTTTTTACCCTTCACTTTATTAGCATTTCTTTCTTTAGTTGTGAAAATTCTAGTGACGATAACTTAGTTTAATCGATCAACTTGATTTGTTGGTGACAACAGTGAGTTCATGCAAGAGATTACTGAATGAGGATCCCAAACAAACTTTCACCTTTCCAAGGTGTGGATTTGAATCCCTCACGCCCACTTTTCCCGCTTGGTTGATGCATACAGACCTGTTGATACAACAACTTGTAGTTTGTTAGTTAGTGTTTTTGTTGGCACTCTGAGCATGTTGTTGACACCCATAGTATTTAGTGTGCCTGTTCCACCACTTTTCGTGAATAAGAAAATAGATGTTGAAGTGGTGGTAAAAGGGTTTCAATATCATAGGCTGGAAAAAAATGTATAGGGGATTACTAGTAGTGAATATTTTTTAAAAGAAGGGGGATTGGTTGTAAAAATATTTATAGTTTGGGTACAACAATTTAATCATTTAATTAGTCTTCTCTGTTCTGGGAGTGTTGATTAACTGTTTTGTTCTAAATTGGAAAACTTTCTTTGGATGATTTGTGTGTGTTTTGCTTCCATAATTATGTTCTGGGTCGAGTAGTTGAGTTCAGGGGGACAGGAGTTGCATTATAGATTCCTGAACAACAAAATTTGAATTACATGTGTCTCTCTTGGACTGTGAGCTAAATCCGGTTTACTATGATATGCACGTCTTTCTCGAGAAGCAGTTAGTAAAAAATGATATTGAAGGGAAAATAACTGAAGGAAAAAGAAGAGAAAAACAGAGAAGTTAAGATGGCCAAGATTTGTTATACTGCTAAGTCAAAGGTTTGTCTATATTAAAGTTACTTGTATTTTGCTTTATGTTATTCTTTGTTTTGTTGCAAGTTTGAGTCTAAAAGTATTTTTTGGTCCTTTAAATTTGCAGGACATGAAGGATTTTTGGAAACAAGAAAGAGTTCAACTATGCTTCCCAAGAAAATGAAAAATCAGCATCAAGAAGTAACCAGATAAACATGACAAGATTCCAACCCAAGTCAGTGAAAACAAAGAGAAGAACTATCCAAGAACTTTGACAGTGAAGGCAGTGGGTCTCAAAAGGATATGAAAAACAAGGAAAGTCTCAAGCTCTAACCTTTCAAAACGTGTGAAGTGTTTCCTTTTATCTAACTCTTGTTGTGCTTTGGATCTCCTAGTACCATTAGGAGTTTAGGAGAAACGTTAACAAGTAACAGTATTTTTTTTTTATAATTATGTTATACTAGATCTTAGGCTAGTTAATGCATGTAATCAAATACCAGGTTTCTTTACCCTGTTCTAGATGCCTTTCAAAGGCAAGATCCAATTATTTTACCAGTTTCTGTCTTTATTTTTTTTAGTCAAGTTTGGATATAATTTTCTCTTTTTGATATCAGTTATTCTTAGTCTTCAAGTTCTTGATCTTGTCCATCTAAAACTAATATCCAGATTATACTGTATGTCTTTTATATAGCCAGAACCAGGGAATTACATTTAGAAGAGTGTAAAAGCGTACAGTGATGATAAAATAAAGTTGTCAAATTATTGCTTTTAGTGTTAGTTCTGATACGATCTGTACCAAAAAAATTAGTTTTGATATTGAAACTTTACATGGTTGCTAGGTTGTTTTTTAATTTCCCAACCAATCATGTCACGGTCAACTGAGTTACTGGCATTGGCATTGCTTTTACAAAATTGTAGAGTTTAGTATTTCTACAAGTAATGGTAGCTCTGTCATAAAATATGAGATATTGAGCTTTATATTTCATGTTGTTGTTGACTGAGAACTTTTAATCATCAGAAGATTGTTCATTGAAAAACTTAAGCCATAATATTGGGCGAGGGCCAATTAAATAGTGGGATTGAAGTGTGGTAAAGTTTAATCCCACCACCACTAACTTTTATTGGTATCTATGAATGATGATAACAGAGTTTAGCAATTTGGATCAAACTGTAGATATCTAAGCCAGCAGGTCAAAGAGAATTTGCACCCTGTCAACAAATCATTCAACCTATTTTCTAGCTATTTGGCCACGGTTGAAAAAGGTTTTAAAATAACTAAAACTTAGTATGAGTGCTTCAGTTTCATCAGATAATGCTACTCTCTAATTTCATGGTCTTACCATACAGAAATGGAAATTCTCAGTGGAAGAGGTTGGGTTCATCTCCACCATGACATATTTCTAATTTAGCACCCCGCCTATAGAGGAAGTGTTAAGAGTTTTGAGGTTTCACCTATGGTCAGACCTCTGCCAACAATTAGGGTGAAGATTAGAAGTGATGAGTCCATACATAAGTGTTTGATATTTGGTTTCTCATTTAGGTGATATTATTTAATGTTAGTGCCACACCATGTATTTGGACCTTGATCTGGTTCTTGAAATTTGACCACACAAAGTGATCTCAATGAATTTAATTCGATGCATCAAGATGTGCCAACAATTTCCACCACCACTTCCCATTCCTCTTCTACATCAGATGGAAAAGAACATGGCATTTCTGGGGCCAAAACAGATGAAATTTTTTATCCTCCAAATGGAACTCGGAAGTCTAGTGATGAGGATTTAAACATCTGCTTATCAATGTATAATCTGGTACGAATATGCATGTATCTTCATGATATTACATTTTCTTTGGTTCCTATTATCATTTAGGCTATTCTCCTTTCTTATCCTTTTCTTTTTGTTGACTTGTGTAGAGAATTGCTGAGTAATGCTGTTGCTTGAAGCTGTGGAGGACTTGAAGAAAATAGAGTTTATATGATGATTTGTAGGTCTTTTTTGTACTTTTGGATTTAGAATTGTCTTATCAGAAGTCATACTCATTTTCATTTTAGTATGTTTGAGAATTTGTAGGCTTCACTATCTGAAATGTTTGATCGACCATATTAATTATCTTTAATGATAAACTTGTTTTTATTTTCTTGAAGCATTTTCTGAAATGCTATTTCAAATGAAGACTTGGGTTTCATACCTGTATTTTTTTTTTCTAAGTGTTTATTAAATATACATTTTACTTTTGTTTTACCTTGATAGGATTTTATTATTCCATTCTGTCTTTTATTACTTGTAGATATTATTTTTATGTTTATTTCATCTAACACTTATAATTTTACAATTTAATAAATTAGTATAACAGATTTTAACTAAGAATTTTAAATCTATTTCACAAGGTAGATAATCCTTATGAAACTTTGAAGAATTAAATTTAAGTACCATACTTTCTTTATGCTCCTTCATAATTGTAGAGGTTCTCTATAATTAAAAAATTTATCTGTAATTCAGAATTATAAAATATATTTTATTTTATACTATACAATTCAAAGATTACTCTAGACTTCGTAATCGTGTAATCTAGAATTTATTTCTGAATTCAAAAATATATTTTAAAGTGTATTATTTAAAACATATTTTTCAATTTTACAATCCAAACATTTAATTTATAAGCAATTTAGACTTTTTTAATACGTACAAAAATATATGTTAACGATGAAGATGGTCCTGGCCTTTATGACAAATCTAGAATTGGGGTTCAACTTTATGCATCTAGAAGTTTATAAGACAATCTCTCATTAATTATGGAATATATTTTTAATAAAATAATCCTTTCTGAAATGAATGAAAAATGTTTCAAGAAATTTTGTAAGTTAAATGATGAAACACTACTAGAATTCAAAGGCCTAGTAAACATTTAGACTAACCATTACTTAGGTTCTACTAATTTTGCTTTTATACATTTTCTTTATAGCATGACATTGTGATGCTATTTAGTGGCATTTACTAAAATATTATTTTTCATTATTTAAATAAAAAAAATCTCATCCTTTCAGAATATGTTGAATATCTTCAAGAGAAGAGTGCATCCGAAAATACGATTTTGTTTCATCCAAAATAACCTTTCCAAAACTATATTTCATACTAGATAATATATAACATTTTTGGATTGAGTAGAAGGTGTGTGTGGCAATAAAACTTTGATTATTTAATAACAAGATACTACAGAATCAAGGACTGAGGGACATAAAAGAAAGACATGGAATATACAATACATGAATATCTCCATTTCATTGAATGAGGTGGTTGGAGGAAATGTAATGCAGACAAATGTTCAACCTCATTCAAACAGAACCTTGAGGTTGTACATTAAAAGTGCAAGATAATAATGATTTAAATCACTTATTTAGGCACCAATTAATCCTAAGAAGCACTTAAAAATGCAAGATAATCATCAATTATAGACATGGCAGATGATCGATATCCAGAACCAAAGAGATTATAATGATTTAAATAGTGATACAGCATATAAAGGTCTTTCCTCTCCTCAAAGCCTGGTTGTTTAGGCATCACCTGAAGATATCATTTAAAAATGTTATCAGAAAAATGTTGCTTTTTGACAGTAGAAAAATATTGTTATGAAACCAACATTTCACATGCCAACCAAATACCAAGATCGTGTTTATTTGAAACATGGCAATTATATCGAGATAGAAACTAGTTTGATTGAAAAGCTAAATACATATTCACTTTACTGAGGGGAAAGTTCACAAAAGAACCATATAACTGACTTTGATAGATGTTAATTGACAAAACGCAATTTGGTTGGACTGAGAAAAACAGAAAGAAATCCACAATGAGAGAAAATGTGGTGTAAGATAATTATGAATCATTTATACCATATATCAGTAAAC
>Ga0123342_1008234_pt1 | contig 13269 bp, 4 predicted proteins | sample Turbeawhitnodule_FD_89960 | JGI IMG/M metagenome (GOLD analysis project Ga0123342, IMG submission 89960) | Root nodule microbial communities of legume samples collected from Mexico - Turtle bean Mexico white nodule | ecosystem: Host-associated > Plants > Roots > Nodule | place: Mexico: Nepantla...
GTTCCAGTTTTCAAGTGTAAATGGGTTGACAATAAAAGTGGAGTTAAAATTGATGAATCAGGATTCACACTAGTGGACTTTCGAAAGATAGGGTATCGAGATGAGCCATTTATAATGGTTCAATAAGCATCTCAGGTTTTCTACGTGAAAGATCCTACGTCAAAACATTGGTATGTCATTTTACACGGGAAAAAACAAGGGGAGGACATAGATGATATTGAAAATGGTGACCCCCGTTCATTCACACCAATGATAATTAATAAAGATGACGATGTACATGCAACCCGTAAAGACCACAGTGAAGGAATTTACATATGCATATTCAACCCACTATGGTAGTAAATTTATAAATATTTTTTATAATACGCATTTAGAATTTTATGTATTTGTTTTATATGATTTTAATTTGATGCAGATTAACTAATGTTTGTTATGTCATTTTTTTAACACAAATATGGATGACGATCAGACTTCAAGAGATCCCGATCTGAACGAGGCAGTAGAGGACCTACTAGATTGAAGCGTCTCGCATTGAAACATGTTGCTGGTGAGACGACACATGTTGACATTGACGTCAACACTAGAGTGGCTTTTGGTTCTAATGTAGATGAGTTTAATAGCTATCTTGGAGTTGTTTCTCGTGAGAGGCTCTCCATTTTGATTAATTCATGAGATGATCTGTTAGAGGTCGATCAGAACATGCTTTGAGAATGTGGAAACATGGGTCACTTCTCTTTCATCACCACCTTTTCGCCATGTAAAATGGAAGAGGACCCAAATTAAAAAGTCAGGTGCACCAACTTTTGAGCAATCAGGGGTTATCATCGAAAAAATTGTAAGTTATTTTTAGTCTTTTTTCATTTATTTTAAAGCATTAATTATATTAAAAACTAATATGATTTTTGTCTCTTGCAGGATTCCTAGAGCTCCCAAGGTAATTTTGTTCCTGAAGGTCGTCACGATATCTTGGTTGAAGTAATTGGACAACCTGAGCATTATGGTCATGTTCGTGCAGCTGGACAGGGGGTTGGAATTAAACTATATTTTGGAGTTTCACAATGACACTCATCCTTCTCCCCCCAAGAGACCAAAGCAAAAATGACGAGTAAGATACGTGAAGAATTAATGGAGGAGATGAGAAAGGAGATTGATCGAATACGGTTAGAGTTGCGACAAGAGTTTCTATCGCAACAAGTTTGTGTTGAGCCGATTCAACCCCTTGTTAGTCCCGCTCCCAAGAGCACAAAGGGGAGTTGTGCGTCTCCTACAACATCAGGGGAGGATATCATTGGCCAGACTAGGCAATGTGGGCTACTGATAGAGGGCGGCATGCTTCCTCAGGTGGTGGCCGTTGGAAAAGTCTATGAAGAGACCACTACCTTACATAACGTTCCTCTCTCCCTTGATGTGACGAAGGTAACAGTTGAAAGAGTACGAGTACCTGATGCTCGTGTTCCACTACCCTCAGATGAGGTAACCATTGTGGCCGAAGCATTTCAAACATTCGTTGCCTGGCCCAGACACCTCATTCAAATTATGCCAGAACCTCCGGTAATAATTTCATTTCATTATACTAATTTATATGTATATATTACATCTAATTTAATATTAATGTTCTTTATTTTGTAGAAACCTCGTCGGAAACCAAGTCTGAAAAGGAAGCATGAGGTTCTGATTGACAATCCTATAGCTTCCTTAGCTGTAGTTGCTAAACAGATTGGACGAGACCCTCTGGAAGTTCCATGGGATGATACGTTTTTTGAAACAAAGACTGAGCTGCCATTGTACATATACATGTCAGATTTGTTAGAATTTGTAGTTGGGGATCAGGAGCTCAATATAAATATAATTCAATTTTTTATGATGTAAGTATCTTTACCTATATTACAATTTAATTTATGTTAAATTAGCATTCATTATGCTTTAACTAATTACTTGTAGGTTTTTTAATGGTGTCTCTATCACTGAGGAGAAGGAAAATGTGTATGGATTCTTAGATCCCACATATACTAATCCCACTGGAGCAAAGGCAAATGAGACTCAATCATAAATCACTAACACCCTGGAAAAAGAGGGAAAACAAATTTATTTATGCCCTTATATTAATGAGTAGTTTAATTATATGTCGTCAATTATTACTATTTCATGTTTTAAATATTTACCAACTCTTTTCATGGATGATATAAGGGTCATTGACAGTTACTTGTTTTATCAATGGTTGATAAGACTGTTGTGTGGTTATGTTCCCTACACAAGAAGATATCCACAAGTCTTAAGAATATCATTGATAGGTAAGTACATTATAAACTTAACTCTGTATGTTACTAATTAATCATCTACTAACGAGGTTTTTTGTATTAACCAGTTCATGGCGTGGATATAACATTCTAAAAGGTTGATCCAATTCAAATTTTCAAATTTTCAAATTGATAAGACTAAAGGTTTGTAATTTTTTTTCTTTCTCTTTTCATTATTTATCAATATACTAACTTTTACTTTTTATTGAATTATAGTGTAATAAACAACAAAGAAGCCATGAGTGTGGTTATTACGTTATGCAATGGATGATTACCATTGTAAGAGTAGGCCTTAAAAGTGATTGGCAAGAGGTAACATGATATGTTAAATTATTTTTATAATTCTTGAACATATATGTATCTTAAAACTAATTTATGTCAACCATATTTTGAAACGCAGCTCTTCACGGATGAAGCACCAATGTCTTCGGAAGCCATAGCATATGTGAGACATTCTTGGTCCACATATTTCATAAATTTTTATAACTTTAGGATAGTTGATCAATAGTGTATGAATTATATATAATTTGATTAGTGTTTGTAATACATTTTGATCAGTATATATAATTTTATTATCTGATTTATCTGAATTTCTGTATTTGTCTAGCTGGGTATATATAATTGAACAAATTAATTTATATGGGAATTAATACTAAATAAATTACACTAAAGAAAACACCATTTACAAGGGCGGTTATTTACCATAGCCGCATTCGTAAATTCAGGACAAGATTTACAAATGCGGCTATGGTATTCATAAATGTGATTTACAAGGGCGGATATGGTAAATAGCCGCCCTTGTAAATTACATTTATGAATGCAGCTATGGTAATAGCCGCACTTGTAAATGCATTACCCTTAAACCCTAAACCTTCATTCAGAAGCATATACAAGTGTAGCTACCAGAAATAGTCGCCCTTATAAATATGATTTACAAATGTGGTTATATAGCCGCCTTCTTATCTCTTCGATTTAAGAATGCGTGTTCATCAAATGCGGCTCTATAGCCGCCCTTATAAAGGTAAATAGCCGCATTCGCTTTGCCTTTCTGCACTAGTGTGAACTCGATATTCACTTCGTTCGTGATCGTATCCAACAAAATCTTATCCACTTAATTTACCTCCCAAGTCATTTTCAAAATGGATATCCTCACTAAATCCCTCTTCAGATAATCTTTCTATAAGTTTAGAGATAAACTTATGGTGGTCATCAGATCCACCATAAGTTCACGGAGGGATGATATCATAACTAAAATAAAATAAAAATTTAATTATGTTTTTTTTAATCTATTATATGTTTATTCTTTGATGTAAACCTTTTACGCATTCATTCATGAATAATATGTTTACTTTTCTTTTCCTCTTCTTCTCTTTTTTTCTTACAAGTCCAAATTTTTATAACTATATATAAATATTAAGATACAATTTCAAGAAATGATTCCAAAATGGTAAATGAAGATTTCTATAACTTTCTAAATCTTTGTTGAAGCTATTTTCCTTTGGGTGTGAATGGATTGATAATAAAAAAAATGGTAAATGATTTTTATTAAGGAAAAGATGAATTGAGATGAAGAAAACATAATTATACAAAAAAAAAGTAAATAATTAAGGTTAAATACTTTTCTTAAAGAGCTAAAATGTCATCATAAAATTGAATTAATCTTTGTTCTTAATTTGTTTATTGACTTGGTAGAATATATGGTTGTGTGTTGAGCATGATCGTGACAATGATGATATGTGAAATAGAACTATACGACAATAATTACACACACTAGTAAAGAATTTCATTAAACCTCGTTAATTTATACTTCTAAAGTATCTAAGTTTTCTCTTGGAAAATTTGATTTCCCAGAGAGTGAAACTTTGAGGTATCACATAATATAAATAAAGACACTAAAAACTCTCATACTTTCATAACTAATTTAATGGTTTAATGTTTTGTTAAATAAAATAATGGTTTTATATGTGCATTTTCTGTGACTCTTGCCCATGGTTTTCACTTTTCTATCACAAGTGAAGTTTACATTTTGTTCATCCCCCTCCAAACACGTGTGATCACTCACGTATGCATTTGAACGTTATGCCTTTGTATTTCACTTTCTCAGCATTAATATCCTCTAATGTATCTCATGCTTTGATTCACGCAAAGTTGGAATTTCCTTTCAACCCCATATTATTTTTTTTCCTTTGAAATTCATTACCCCTTTTCTCCTCATTTCCCATTAATTACTATTGATTGTTTTTAAATATCCAACGGCTATATATGTTACTCTCCACAGTCATATGAATGCAAAATTAAACCTTCAGGAGTGGTTAAAAAAATTGACCGTTGAGGGCAAAGTGTCCCCTCTCATCTCATCCTCATTCTCATTCTCACTGATCATAGAGAGAGGGGCAAATTTTCTACCCAAGGAGATCATACTTTGTCTCAATTCAAGACAAGAAAAGAGTTTTTCATATGGCATCAAGAATCACCGTTAAACAACAGGGCACAGGTATTTTTGTATTGTCTTTTTTGAATCATTGCATGTATACTATACTCTTTGATCTTACGATGATGCTGCCTTGTTTGTTTCTTTGAGTGACTATCATTTCTTGTTCTTGTCAAAATAAGATTGACTGAATCTTTCTTGTCTTATTCCTCTGGGCTCTTGGGGTTTCAGGGTTGGTTTATTTCCTGTTGGATGAAAACACGAAAGGGTCTCTCTTTTTGTTCTTGGAATTATCTTAGGTGTTGCATGTGAATCTGTGTGTTTAGATGCAAAGATATATAAGTTTTTTTGAATGAGTGGGTTCTTTTGCAATTCATAGACGAAGCAGTAGTGGAGGGAGGGAAACAGCAGAAGAAGAAAGGTGTAGCGAATGGAAGGAACCGCAAGGCATTAGGTGATATTGGGAATTTGGCCAATGTAGGAGAAGTTGAAGTCAAGCCTAATCGCCCCATCACAAGGTGATTTTTTTCTTCTCTCTCTCTTCTCTCTTACTCACTATTAAGGTGACATTGTTATTGATTCTTGTAGGAGTTTTGGAGCTCTGCTACTTGCCAACGCACAAGCAGAAGCAGCAGCAGCTGCTGATAAGAATAAGAAAAACAAGGTGAAGTACTCTTTATATTACTTGTTTAATTATCCTATACGGTCATGACTAAGTTTTGTTTTGGAATTGCAGAAACAGGTTTCTGCCAATGTGGCTGGACCTCCACCTGTTTCTAATGCAGTTGCAGTGACCAAAAGAGTGGTCCATAAACGGTGTCAGAAGAAAGTCGCTGTAAAACCAAAACCTAAGAAGGCCATTGACAAGGAAGCTATCCCAGATGAGGAGATCCAGAAAGAAAAGAAAAGGGAAGGAGATGACAACTCCAAGAAAACACACGCTTTTACTTCAGTGCTCACAGCTCGAAGCAAGGTAGGTTCAGAAAATGAACATAAAATAAGAACCTTGCTATATGTACAAGAAGGCCACTATACCTCTTTTTTTTTTTTACAAGAAGCTTTTGTGAAACTATAACAGGCAGCGTGCGGCATAACTAACAAACCGAAGGAGCAGATTATTGACATTGATGCTGGTGATGTCGACAATGAGCTTGCTGCTGTGGAGTATATTGATGACCTTTACAGGTTCTATAAGCTTTTTGAGGTAACAAACGTGATTTCCTTGATCCATTTTGCATGCTCTGTTTGATGTGTGATCATTCTAATATGTAAACGTGCATTTGATACATGAAGAATGAGAACCGCCCTCATGACTACATAGACTCACAACCTGAGATAAAGGAGAGGTCGAGAGCTATATTAGTTAATTGGCTGATAGATGTCAACACCAAATTTTACCTTTCACTTGAGACCCTTTACTTGACAATCAATATAATTGATCGGTTCCTGTCAGTTAAGAGTATTCCAAGTTGTAGGGAACTGCAATTGGTTGGCATCAGTGCCATGCTGATGGCATCCAAGTATGAAGAAATCTGGCCCCCTCAGGTATATGTTTGTATGTGTGTGTACGTATACATTTGTTACTACATTTTGATGTATTGGCCTTTTCCATAAATGTAAAGGGAATAACATTTTTCTTCAACTGCAGGTTGAGGATTTTGTCTGCCTTACAACTTACACTCATGAACAGATACTGGTCATGGAGAAAACAATACTAGGTAATCTGGAATGGACTTTGACAGTCCCAACATCTCTTGTTTTTCTGATTCGTTTTATCAAGGCAACAGTCCCAGATCAGGAGGTGAGTGAGTGTGTGTGTGTCTGGCCTTTTAAATTTATCAAATCTCTTAAATTGATTCTTTCTTTAGAGTTTAGGATTTAGAATCCAAGGCGAACTTATCTTTTTTTAAATCTCTTAAATTATTGAATTTCTATCTTGTTTGAATTTCTTTCTCAATGTCTGAATTTTTAGTTGGAAAACATGGCTCATTTTCTGTCTGAGTTGGGATTGGTGCACTATGCCACCGTAATGTATTGCCCATCAATGGTTGCTGCCTCAGCAGTCTTTGCAGCTAGATGCACTCTGAATAAGATTCCCCTTTGGAACGAGACACTTGAGCTGCACACGGGTTATTCACTAGAACAACTTATGTATGTGAACATAAATTGGACATGCCAATTTTGTTTGGATTGTGTTATTCATCATGATCATTGTTTCTTTAATTTTAATTATATTTAGCTTTGTTGGTTGCAAACAGGGAATGTGCTAGATTATTGGTGAGTTTCCACTCCATGGTTGGGAATGAAGAGCTGAAGGTAGTGTACAGAAAGTATTCTGATCCTCAGAAAGGAGCTGTTGCTATGCTCCCACCAGCTAAAAATCTTCTGCCTGAAGGTTTTGTCCCTCAATAGAGTTAATGAAAAGCAGGCAAAAAAATCCCTTGGTTTTTTTCATAAGCACAATTTAACAAAACTGATTTTATAGCAATTTTGCACAATCCAATTCCTTCATCGCCTTATGAAAAGTTCACTAAGTGCAACCAGGTGCCATTTGACAGTTTCTTTGTTAAAAAAACTTAACTGCTAACTGTTATTGCTAATAGAACAGGCTTCAGCCAACATAATGTTAAAACAACATCTTTTGAAATTGCATAGTGTGCTTTCTATGTCAATGAGTAGTGCAATTGTTCACTGTAAAAAATATGCCGTGAAAACGTATTGCAATCGTATATCTCTCTGCCAAGCCAACACAATATTTGTTTAACTTGCATGAGTGCTTTTACCAACATGCTGGTAAGACTTTTTCAGATTGCTATAACGTATTTAGTAACGAGAAATCATTTTAAGTAATTTATATTTCATTTAATTCTAATCTCTTTGATTTAAAAATTGAAATAATGACTTGTTTGACTTTTTGCTCTACTATTCCATATTAAAGTTTTCTGGCCACGACAACCCAATCAAATTAATGAGGGAGAAACAAAAAATAAATCTAAATAACTGTGCACGCTTGTTTAACATTGAGTCCATCACTTAATTATTGGGTGAATATATAACTTTGCGGGGTGCAAACTTTAAAAAAACCGTATATTTCCTTATAATTTTATAAAATTGGGGATGCATCTGCCCAGGTCAGGGTATTGTGATAACTTTCTAGAGAATAAAACAGGTTAAAATAGTATTTTAATTAAGAGAGGTTAATTCGCAACTATTTAAAACATATATTTTCCTTTGCGAATACTTTTCAAAAAAAAATTAACAAATTACAATCTTTTATTTCCAACAAATAATTTTTTTTTCTTAAATTGTTTATTTATGCTTTATATATATATATAGAATACTTTTCAAAAAAAATTGACAAATTACAAATTTTTATTTCCAACAAATAAAGTTGATTTTATTATATATTGTGTTTGGCAAAACTAGTTGATAAACTCGTTTATAGGTATAAATTTCTAACTAGGAAATTTATAACTAATAAATTGTTAACTTATAAGTTATGAGCCAATAAAAGTGTTTATCAGCCTTAAAAGTGTTAGAAACTAACTTATAAATTAGTTAGTAAATATAAAATAACTGAAGAGAACATAATGTATAGATCAAGTTAAATTTGTGAAAGATCAAAAGTGTTTAAATGTATGGATATTTTATTTATTAGTTAAGTTAAAAAGTTTATAAATAGAAAACAAATATTTTTTTTAACTTTATTTCTTAAAAATTATCATCTCTCTAAAATATATTTTCTCTATATTCTCTCTAAGTTTATAAATAAGTCATTAAGCTTTTTCAAGATAAAATTATGTCTTATGCTATGTTTGGATTAGAGGGTGTGGGGGAATGGAAAGTTGAGGGTGTGGGAGTGTGAGGATTTGAGAAGAAAGTTGAGAATGTTTGGATTGGGATATGTGAGCAAAATTTATTGAAGTTTGTGAGTGATGTGATGGTTGTGATAAAATTTTAAATTTTTTTAAATATGTAAAAATATAAGTTTACAAATTTACCCTAGTCTTTAAAATATTTAAATAATAAAATATGAAATATAAAAAAATACAAGTCCCTTTTAGAACATAAAATTTTGTCATAAAAAAATTATACATAATATGATGAGTGTGATTGAAAAAAAATTAAAATTTAAAAATTCATTTAATATATAAAAATTAATTAAGTATTTTAGATTATTAATATTATCTATTATTATATAAATTTATTTTTATATAAATAATTATTTTTATTTTTATTATTATTAATAACATTATTTATATTTAATATAAAAAAATAGTAATAATATTATAATAATTTATTAAATTTGTTTGATTTACATTTATTATCATTATTTTAAAAAATTATTTTAGTTAATATTATTATTTATAGTTTTATTATTATTTTATAAATTAATTTTAAATACTATTATTATTTTAATATTTATATTATTAGTATTAATAATAGTTTATATTATTATTATTATTATTATTTACTTGGGTTTGTACCATTAATTTGAAATAGAATTAAAAAAATGATTTTAATTATCTTTTATTATATATTGAGGGTAAAAATGTAAGTTGTAGAAGTCCATGTGGCTTTCTCTTCTCCCCTTCAACTTTCTCTTCACCAATGAGAGGTACAAAAACTCACCCAACTTTCCCTTTCTACCCCCCACCCCCCCCTCCCCCTTGAAGCAAACGAGGGTGACACCTCTAATCCATCTGTGACTATAGTACCACCCCCAAAAGCAAACACATCGTTAGTGATGCTAGCACAAAAGATTATTGATCATAATTTTTTTAAAACTGTGTTTCTCTTTACCCTTTTTTTTCTTGAAATGATTGCATGTGGAGTTGATTACATGCCTATGAATATGTATTACTATGTGAGATTTGATGGATAAAAATGAAGCTTTGATTATCATAATTTCCTGTGATAGCTTTAAGTTGGAACTTTGATTGGAATAACTATACTTTTTAGATGAGGAAAGCTAGTGAAACTTTGATAGCACCTTATGGTAGAAAATTTGCACGGTATAAATGTGGCTTGGTCACAATATGTTTTTGTGCTCCAGTGATATATATTTATGCGAAATTGTTTGATGGTTATATTTTGGTATTGTGAAAGTTCATTACGTTTACTTGTTCTGATTTTTTATCCACCCAAGAGTTGTCTTTACGTCGTTGGTGATTTTTTATGTGATTTTTGATCCACCTAAGAGTTGTCTTTACGTCGTTGTTGGTGCGTGCGACGAAACAATTCTAATATAGTGGGACGTCTTATTCTAAGGTAGTTTATTACAGTGAGAATACTGTTGAGATGATAACAGAGGTGAAAATCTCAGTTGCATGTCTTTTCACAAGTTGAAAATGATGGAAAAAGGAGTAACCAATGATAAAATGATTCATCTATCACATGTTTGTGATGTCAAAACAATGTTACGAAGCAAGTTTGGTATTTGGATATAAATCATGCTAATGACGGTTAAGTGAAACATTATGCGTACAAGAGTATATGATATGTTCTTAGCTCGTAGCTCTATTAAATTCATATATTCACATAAAATCAAACTCCATATAAGCCAATGATTATTTCATTCACCTTTCAAAGGTCTTAGCTACTTTAGAAAGAAATTGAAAAAAAAAGAAATATATATATATATATATATATATATATATATAATAGGTAGGCTTATAGTAGTATAACCATGTTAAATTACATATCCAGGCAAAAAACAAAAAAAAAAAAACTTACCATCTAGACATCTTTGGAGAGGATTTACCATGGATACTTATAACCTTTTGCAAACTATCCAAAACCCTCTTCATTAGCCCATCCCTGGTGGCTTAACATCACTGCAATATGATAATACAACATTAATTATGTACTTTTACTCAAATTCAATGAATGCTACTCAAATTATTCAAAATGAAATCACCAATCCACACTTTTAATCTTGAGGAGGCTGGCAAGGGTTAAATGTTCAAATAAAATTGGCATAAAGTATTCTCACTTGTTGAGCTATTAATGTATATTATTAGAACTTTTACTCTATATCATTAGCTACTCAGAAATAACATATCAAACATAGCCTGGGTATAAGTTTGATTGCAATTTGTCAAACATTGTGAAATACCATAACCATTTGACAATATACACATTGTATTCATCCGCTTATTTTTTTTACATTAGTGTATGATTTATTTACTGAGAAACTTTGATGGTTACCTTTCTTTGCTTGAACATAGAGAAGGAAAATAAAAGAATGACAGATCACAAAAATCTCATTAAAATATCACCAGCTCCAGGATTAGAGGATGGCTTGTAAGGTAATATCCTATGATGTAGAAAGAATAATCAATAGAAACAAAGTATAAATATATTATGCTGAAATAGCATAAATAAAATAATTACATATAGGAACAGTGGACCAGAGTGAATAACAATATTGTATGACGAGATAAAAGGAAAAAATGATTTGAAATCAAATGCCAGGCGTATGAAACTAGACATTTGAACCATCATAATTCCTAATTATTCTTGAACGAAGGTCATTCTCTATTGAGAGAATCTAGGGTTTTAAGATGAAAAAGATACATAATGAGTAAAGTTGTGAAGCTTGAGAATGGAGCACGATTTAATGGAGCGAGAATGAAACTTACGATGATAAGCGAGGTTGGCCTCCTTCAAAGTAGAGAAGCGTCATTGTCGCAGTGTGCATTGTCATCGCAGGTCCGTTGTTGCCGCCGCAGGTGCGTTGCCCTTGCAAGATGCGTTGTCATCGCGGGTACGTTGCAGTTGCAGGGTGTTGTCGCGTCGTTGGATTGTCGTCTAGTTGCAGAGTGCGTTGATCAGAGTGAGATCGGCAGATAAACTTTGAAAAGATTTTAAAAAATAAAATATGTTTTTGAAAATATGCATTTTATTTAAATTAATTTATTAAATTTTTAATTTAAATAATATTTTTAATTTATTATTAATTTAATTATATATTTAAATAAAATTAAAAGAATAAAATACCATTTTAAATATAATTTTTAAATTGATATTAATTATTTTAATATTACACTAAAATTAATAAATTAGTAAATTTATTCATATAAATTAAAAATATTTATAAATTAATAATTAATAATTAATTTATAAAATTTAATTACTCTAAAATTAGTATCTAAATTTAAATAAAAGTGACTAAAAATTTAAGTATCTAATAAACTAAAAAATTAGTTTCTAATTTTATTATTTTTATAGACAAAAAAGTAGTCTCTAAAATAGATTAAAAGTGACTTAAAAAATGGTTTCCAATTATAGATTAAAAGTGACTTAAAAAATGGTTTCCAATTACATCTTAACAAGAGACTAAAAAAAATATCTCTAAATTTTTTTTTTTATTATTATTAGCTACCAAAAATATAGTATCTAAATATATTATAATTTTTATTAATAATAGATACTATTTTAGTATCCAATAATTTTTAGTTTATAAAATGGTATCTAAATTAGTTACTATAGAAACTATTTTTTTATTTCTAAATTAGTTACCATTTAATCATTTTCTTGTAGTGTTATTAGAAAATTTAATAAACTAATTTAAATTTGTAGCTCTATTCAATGAGATTAAGTTTTTATTTGAATATTTAGTGAAATTAAGTGTATATTAATTTTTTTTTATCATTTTAGGTTAATGTGAGTGAGCTATGTGTTATAATTTGATATATAAATGTATTTGAACACTTGATGGAAATGGTTAGAGCTATAGGATTTAAGATATAGGCTTAAATGGTTAGAAGTTTTGGAATGAAAATTAGAACTTATAAATGAAAAACATTATAATTGGAGATATTAATATTCACGTTTGTTGGAGGATATGCATTTGGAATTGGAGTTGAATGTTGTAAACTTCATCAAATTTGATCTTTACTTAGTTGAATAAGTGTTGAACTTTACTTTATTTTAAAAGTTAAAATATATTAGTTTTTTTAATCAATTTGGTATAGGTCTTATAATTGATTGTAGGTATCTAGTTTACATTTTTTTCTCAAGCGACACTTTGATCACTCAAGCGAAAGTGAAACTAAGAGGAGGAACATAACTCGAGCGATCTTCACTTAAGCGAAAATATCATAAAAGAGAAAAATTTGATGTTATCCCCTTAGCAAGTGTCCAAGTCGTACTATTAGTGAAATGAGAAGTTCAAATATTGTTGAACCAAGTGGTGTTCAAGCTTTGAAGAATCCAAAACCCTTTGAAGGATGTTGAAGGTAAGGTTGTGCTTGTTGTTGCTGAGTTGTCTTAGATAGGATCTGGGGTAGATTGAGTTTTGTAATCCACTCTTGATTGAATCCAAAGCATAGGCATTCTCAATTTTTTTAAAAGAAAAAGTGTTTTTCAAGCTAAGTGAAAAACAACCTGTTGTTTTGTCGAAACAACCGATTATTTTATACTTAGGTGTTTTTAGAAAAGATTGAAAATTGTTTTTCAAATGGTTGAGCTGTTAAAACCAAAACAACCGATTGATTCGAGGAAACAACCGATTGTTTGTTTTGGTACCATAACAGA
>Ga0123342_1008235_pt1 | contig 13269 bp, 16 predicted proteins | sample Turbeawhitnodule_FD_89960 | JGI IMG/M metagenome (GOLD analysis project Ga0123342, IMG submission 89960) | Root nodule microbial communities of legume samples collected from Mexico - Turtle bean Mexico white nodule | ecosystem: Host-associated > Plants > Roots > Nodule | place: Mexico: Nepantla...
GCGAGCGCTGCAAGATGATGTGGCGGCATCAAGAGTGGAGCAAGAAAGGATGCAAGCGGACTTGGCTGCATCGCAAGGCAGGAATGAAGAATTAAATCGAGTTAACGAAGAATTGCGCAAGACATTGCATGCCCAGAAGGAACGGGTGGCAGAAAAAGGAGTGGCGCCGCCCGCGCCTCCCCCAGGGTCTTTCCCATGCCTTTCTCATCCGAGATCATGGGTGCAGTGGTGCCACCAGGCTTGGTGGGGGTGAAGGCCTCGTTTACAGGGGTGGAGGATCCAGAAGCTCACTTGACGGTGTTTCATACCCAGATGATGCTTTCTAGAGGCTCAAATGCAGTATACTGCAAACTGTTCATGAGCAACCTGATCGGGATTGCGCTGGAGTGGTTCGTGAGCCTACCAGATGGCCACATCACGTCGTTTCAACAATTCTCGAAGCTGTTCATGGAGCAGTATATCGTGAACAGGGCACCTCCAGTGGTGTCGTATGACCTGTTCGACGTCCGCCAGAGCCAAGGCGAGTCACTCTGGGACTACCTCAGCCGTTTTGGGGCTCAAGTGGTAAGGCTGCCCAGGAAGGATGAGGACATGCTGGTGCATGCGTTCAAGAAAGGGGTTCTGGCGGGCCCTTTCAGTGAATCTTTAATCAGGAATCGCCCCAGCACCTTCGCGGAGATTAGGCGTCGTGTTGTGGCGCATATCGCTGCAGAAACAGCAGTGTCTGAGAAGAGGGAGAGCGCGATCCCTACCAAGTCGCGCGCAGGACCGAGCAGGACTCAACAGCCGATGAGGGTGCATGAGGCCAAAGAAGGGAAGAAGGCTTAGGGGAATCCTCGCCCTTACGAGCCTCGAAGGAACCAGAACAGGGGGCGCATGAGGGAGAGCAACACGCCCCCCAGGTTTGATTTTGTGGTGGAATTGGCCGAGCTGATCGCCATTCCTGCCATAGCAGCAAGGTTGTGAGCTCCGGAGAAGACCGACAAGGTACTGGGGCGGAAGAAGGATGTGTGGTGTGAATTTCATCAGGCTTATGGCCACCCACTCCACACGTGCTTGGCATTGGGGCACCAACTCGCGGAGCTGGTGAAGAGTGGTTTTCTGAGCGATTACTTGCGGGAGACGCAAGGTGATCGAGCATCGGGGGCACCAGCGGAGGATCCGCAGCACGAAGTACCGGTGCACGGGGAGGTGCACACGATCGTGGGCGGTTTCTCTGGAGGAGGATGTACGACCTCTTAGAGGAAGAGGTACGCGCGATCGGTGATGGCAGTCGACTCGGTGGAGGAAGATCACTCCCCCGACGTCGACATTGTTTTCACCAAGGCAGATCTCCAGGACGTTGTGCCCCACGACAACGATCCAATAGTTATCTCCCTCGTCACGGCAGGGAGAAAAGTGCACAGGGTCCTCGTGGACCAGGGAAGCTCGGCAGACGTAATGTTTTGGCCGACGTTCAACAAGCTACAGTTGTCCCCTGATCATATGAAGCCGTATCCGGGGTGCTTGTAGGGCTTCGCAGGGGACCAGGTGGAGGTGCGAGGCTATGTAGAGCTGAGGACTACATTCACGGATGGTGTCGTGGCCCGCACCGAGAAAATTACGTACCTGGTGGTCAATGCTCCATCCGCTTACAACATACTGTTGGGAAGGCCGACGCTCAACAGGTTGGGAGCCGTACCGTCGACGAGGACGCGCGACGGCAGATCTCTGGGGTGATTGAGAAGAACATGGATGCATTCGCATGGTCAGCCTCAGACATGCCAGGTATTGACCCGGATTTCCTCTGCCATCGCCTGGCGATGGACCCTCAGGTCCGACCGGTGTGCCAAAGGAGGAGGAAGTCCAACAAGGAGAGAAAGGTGAACTTAGACCTTTTGGACGAGGTACGAGAAGAAGCCAAAGTCAGTGCTGAAGCTGTAAAGAGAAGGGTGGAACGAAGGCACAACTCCAAGGTGAGGCCGAGGCAGTTCCAGGAGGTAGATCTAGTGATGAGGAAAGCGCATCAGCACGAGATAGAAAACAAGTTGTCCCCCAAGTGGACTGGCCCGTTCAGAGTAGTGGAGACGTTGGAGAACGACGCTTATCGGCTGGAGACCTTGGATGGAGGGGTGATCCCCAGAACGTGGAACGCCACGCACTTAAAGCTCTATTTTAGTTAAAAATTGTAGAATAGCCGCGCTTTCGCGCCAGTACAAACAATTTGAACAAGTTCAAGGGGGCACCCTTTCCCCATAAATAAAAAGAGGTTATCAGGTACTCGGTTAGGCCTCCCTCGCCCCAGTCGCGAGCGTGGGCAACCGGTTCAAAGTCCTCCTCACCCCAGGTGAGAGTGCAGGCAGCTAAGGTTCGAAACGCCAGGGGCGCTAGTGGGCCCAAAAAGGGAACGGAAGGATTCGAGAAACGCCTTTGCCCAAGGGACATAGCGTCAATATTGGCTCAGTTGAACTCTTAGTCAAACCCCTTCTCACCCCAGGAGTGAGAAGGTGGGAGCACCACCCGAGGTTCTAAGGGTCGATGGCCTTGGGGCAGGCAAGAAGGGTTGTCGAGAAACACTCTTCCTCCAGACAGGGCATCACCCTAAACCGATCGGCGTGGGAGTCCTCTATGCACTTAGCACTGGAGCGACACAAAATCTAGAAAGGTATAAGGAGAAAGGGAGAGGCGCGATGACTAGTTGATGGTTGGTTATGATACCCTGGTCGGTCATCGGCGGATAGAGCGTTGTTCAAAAAGTTTTAGACAAGTTCTTATGCGATAGACCGAAACAGGCAAAGCCACGCCAAGAACTATCATCGAGCGTTGTTAAAAGCGATCAAGGACAGAATTAGAAAGTGCGAGGGAGGTTCGCGCTAAGTCCGAATAAGTTAGCAACTATAAACATGCATAACGAGAGATGAAAGAGATACACGGCAGTAAGAAGAAAGAAGGGACTAAATATATGCAGTAAAGAGTTCTTATCTTCAAAAATTTATACAAGGAAAAGAAAAAGCGAAAGGTGGCTTCAAGGCCATAATCCCAATACCAGCAGGGAGGGAACTGACTCGTGAAGTACCCATGCATGAGGTGTAGGACGTGGCGATCCACGCCACCTTTGGAGAATCGCTGGGACAGATACGACCCGGGAGAAGGCCACATCCCAGAGGTAATCTACGTGCATGGTGTAAGAGGAAGGCTGAGATACTCCCAGGCCGAGTGACTAGAGGCTGGGGTGCATGAGTTCGTACCCAGGTAGTCATCTCCTGCGCCGGATGCACTTCGAGGAGGGAAGACTTACGCGCTAGGATTTCCCTAAGTTGGGTTACAACGTCGTAAGGCCTTCCACGTGGAGTTGCGCTTAAGTCATAAGTGACATGTGGCAGTAGCACTGAAACTTGAGCTATATAAGCTTTTCTGAAAGCTTAGTGAGGTACGTTTTTACACGTTTGGACATTCTTACACTTTTACACACGCTCGAATCATTCGCTAGCTTACACACTGTACGCAAGAGTGACTTGAGCACCAGAGAGAAGTTTGCTAGAAGACAGTTACGCTCCTTCAGAACATCACAGTTACGGTGTTCTGATACGGAGGTGCATAGTGTTTTCTGCCTACTGACTTGAGTGTCGGAGTGCAAACGGCCGCTAGGGCGCCCTTTGTTCTCTCTGTTTCAAGTACTCATGGCGGCGAATGGTGGTGATCCTGAACAAGGAAGAAGGAGTCCTTGATACGTGAAGTCTTAGCTACGCACGAAGCACGATCTGGTCAACCGGCATGAACATTTGGCGCCCACCGTGGGGCTAGATTTAAAACATCAGTTCCACCGCAAGTTGTTGAAGGTTCAGTAGCATATTTTGAGAAAGTTTTCCAAGAATCTTTCAAGATTCACCGTTCATCTTGTAGTTCGTAGTTTCACCGATTGTTTTCGGTCTCATTCAGTTTGCACCGTTCGTCTTTGGAGTTTCGCTCAGTTCCACTGCTTGTTCGTGGTTTTGCTTAGTTTCACCGATCGTTTTACAGTTTGGCTCAGTTTCAACAGATTCTTTTCGGTCTTGATCAGTTCCAACCGTTCGTTTCCAGTTTCCTGAGTTTCTACCGTTCATTTGCGTTTTTGCTCGGTTTTCACCGAAGGATTTTTCAAGAATCACCGTCACAGTTCAAAGTTCTTCAAGAAACAAGGCAAAGTTCGACGTGCGCTGAGAATGATTACATGAGCATGCAACAGGTCATGGAGATGATGCAAGGCCTGCAGAAAGGGATGGCGGCATCAAAGGCTAAGCAAGAGCGTATACAGGCGGATCTGGCGGCATCGCAGGCAAGGAATGAAGAATTATGTCACGTGAACGAGGAGTTGTGCCGCGGGTTGCGCAATCACCCTGGGAGTCGTGAAGTAGATGACCGCGAGTGTTACACGCCACCTAGGGAGGTGGTAATTCCTCACACGTTCGTAGGTCTGAAGGTGACGTTCACGGGGATGGAGGACCCCGAGGCACACCTTACTGTGTTCCACACGCAGATGATGCTAGTTAGCGGCTCAGATGCCGTGAGATGCAAGCTCTTGATGAGCACGTTAACTGGAATGTCCATGGATTGGTTTATCAGCCTTCCAGATGGCCACATAACCTCCTTCGCACAGCTCTCAAAGCTGTTCCGAGAGTCCACCGGTGTCGTATGATCTTTTTTACGTGAAGCAGTATCAAGGCGAGACCTTGAAAGAGTATATCAACCGCTTCGGGGCGCAGGTGGTGAAGGTTGGCACCACGGAGGAACCAATGATTATCTATGCGTTCAGGAAGGGGATGTGCCCTGGACCTTTTTTCGAATCGATCATCAGAAGCCGCCCCCGAACCTTTGCAGAAATCAGGCGTCGCGCGGTGGAGCACATCGCAACAGAGGGCGAGGTGTGCGAGAAGCGCACGAGTGTTGCACCAACACGCCCAAGAGCGTCGTACGAGGCGAGGAGGCCCCAGACGAGGGGGCGAACGGAGGAGGCGAGGTGGCGAGCGGAAGGGAATAGGCCGGTGAGGAATAATTTTGTGGTAGAGTTGAAGGACTTGATCGTCGTGCCCAATATAGCAGACAGGTTGAGGGCCCCAGCGAAGACTGACAAAGTGCTGGGACCTCATAAGGACGCATGGTGTGAGTTTCATCAAGCGTTCGGGCATCACATCAACAACTGTTTGGCGCTGGGCCATCAGTTGGACGAGTTGGTAAAGAGTGGGTTCTTGAAGGACTATATGGCTAGGTCTTCTACGGTCGTGGCCCTGGCAGTACCAGAGCAGGATTAGGCACACGAGATGTCGATCCATGGGGAAGTGCACACCATTTATGGTGGCTTCTCAGAAGGAGGATGCACTGCCTCCCAGCGCAAGAGGTATGTGCGATCGGTGAACTCAGTAGCTGAAGAAGGAATGGATGAGCCGTGGGAAGCAGACCTTGTGTTTACAAAGGCTAACCTACACGATGTCGTCCCCCATGATAATGACCCTGTGGTCATTTCGGTCGTCACCACTGGGAGAAGGGTACACCGAGTCCTCGTGGACCAGGACAGCTCCGCAGACGTCATGTTCTGGTCCACATTCAACAAGCTACAGTTGTCCCCTGATCTGCTGAGGCTATACACGGGATGTCTGTATGGGTTCGCAGGGGACCAAGTGGAGGTACGTGGCTACCTGGAGCTGAGGACGACGTTTACAGATTGAACGGCGTCACGTACCGAGAGCATCCGATACCTAGTTGTGAACGCAAATTTGGCCTACAACATTTTGTTGGGAAGGCATGCGTTGAATAGGCTAAGGGCAGTGGCTTCCACACGCCACATGAAGATGAAGTTGCCAGATCTTAGTGGCCGGGTGATCGTGATCAAGTCATATCAGGAGGAGGCCCGGAAATGCTATGAGAACAGTTTAAAAACAAAGAGGGGTGTCTTCGCAGTGACGGAACGCCCGGGCCAAGAAGAGACGCCCATGGATGTAGACCCCGTGGAGGCGTCGCCCAAGGATTACGTACACGTGGGGGAAACGCCTGTCGAGGCGAAACCCATAGAGGAGACGCCCGCTGGGGCAGAGCCTGGGAAGGAAACACCGGTAGGCGGCATCGCGAGAGGAGACGCCCGAGAGAGGCGACTGGAGCCAGTTGAGAACGTCGTCGAGAGACAGATAGGTGGCAGAACCTTCCTCTTGGGGCGACCCCTAAGCCAAGAGGAGCAGGATGAGGTGGCAGCGGTAATCTCGCGTCACCTGGACGCATTCGCATGGTCCGCCTCTGACATGCCAGGAGAGAGGGCGACATAGCTAACATGGAAGAGTTGTTTGCCACGATAGCTAAGTACCGCATCAAGCTGAACCCAGAGAAGTGCGTTTTTAGGGTCGAGGCGGGAAAATTTTTAGGCTTTATGCTCACTGGGCGGGGAATAGAGGCGAACCCCGATAAGTGCGCAGCAATCATCGCCATGAGGAGCCCAACCTCAGTAAAGGAAGTGCAGCAGCTGACGAGGCGCATGGCGGCCCTGTCAAGGTTCGTATCAACTGGTGGAGATAAGGGCCACCCATATTTCCAATGCCTGAAGAAGAACAGTTGCCTCGTGTGGACAGAAGAGTGTGAGACAACTTTCCTCAGGCTGAAGGAGTACCTGGCGACGCCTCCTATGTTGTGCAAGCCACAGGCAGGCGTACCCCTCCGCTTGTATTTCACAGTGAAGAAGTGGGCCATCAGCTTTGTGCTGGTTCAAGAGCAGGATCAGGTGCAAAAGCCTATATACTTTGTGAGCAAGGCCTTGCAGGGCCCGAAGACGAGGTATCAATCTTTGGAGAAAGCAGCCCTAGCAGTAGTATTCTCTGGCAGGAGGCTCCGCCACTATTTCCATAGTTTTACGGTGGTGGTGATGACAGATCTTCCCATCCAGAAGGTGTTGCAGAAGCCAGATGTCGCTGAAAGGATGGTTCGCTGGACGGTGGAGCTTTCAGAGTTTGATATAGTATACGAGCCCAGGGGATCCATCAAGGGACATATTTATGCAGACTTCGTCGCAGAGCTCTCACCAGGAGGCACCCAATAGGAAGTGGAGCTTGATTCCCAGTGGTTGTTGTTAGTCGACGAATATAGTATACGAGCCCAAGGGATCCATCAAGGGACAGATTTATGCAGAAATTGTCGCAGAGCTCTTACCAGGAGGCGCCCAACAGGAAGTGGAGCTTGATTCCCAGTGGTTGTTATCAGTGGACGGATCCTCGAATCAGCAGGGAAGTGGCGTCGGGATAGTCTTGGAGGGGCCCAATGGGTTGTTGATTGAGCAAGCCCTGCGGTTCGCCTTCAAGGCAAGCAACAACCAGGCAGAGTACGAAGCCCTGATCGCAGGAATGCTTTTAGCCAAGGAGATGGGTGCGCGAAGCCTCTTGGCGAAGAGTGACTCGCTGCTGGTCATGGGGCATGTGACAGGGGAATTTCAAGCAAAGGACCCGCAGATGGCTGCGTATTTGAGGTACGTCCAGGTGTTGAAGGGAGCTTTCGCTGCGTTTGAGTTGGTGCACGTCCCAAGAGAGCAAGATGCCCGTGCTGACCTGCTCGCCAAGCTGGCCAGCTCAGGCAAGGGGGGAAGGCAGAGGACGGCGGTCATCCAAGAGACCCTCAGGGCAAGAAGGTGAAAAGAAATGCCGCAAGGTATACCCTGGTGGACAGGACGTTATTCAGGCATGGGTTTACACACCCAATCTTGACGTGCGTAAGTGGAGATGAATGCACTAGAATAATGGCTGAACTCCATGAAGGAATTTGTGGAAGCCACGTGGGGGGGAGATCGTTGGCATCCAAGGTGGTACTTGCAGGCTTTTATTGGCCAACTGTAAGGCAAGATTGCGTAGGATACGCCCAGCGGTGCAAGCAGTGCCAACAACACGCTGATTGGCACAAGGCGGCGCCAGAGCAGCTGAGGTCAATTTACAGCCCGTGGCCTTTCCACACTTGGGGAATTGACATTCTGGGGCCTTTCCCACTGGCAATAAGGCAGATGAAGTACTTGATAGTAGCCATCGAGTACTTCACAAAGTGGATAGAAGCAGAACCAGTGGCACAGATTACTGCACACAAGGTATAACACTTTGTTTGGAAAAACATTGTGTGTCGGTTCGGCGTGCCGAGGCGTCTGGTCTCGGATAACGGTACTCAGTTTGCGAGCCAGCAACTGGGGAAGTTGTGTGCAGAGGTAGGCATCAAACAGGTGTTCGCATCAGTCCAGCACCCCAAGACGAACGGACAGGTGGAGTCCGCAAATAGAATCTTGTTGAGAGGATTGAAGAGGAGGCTTGAGAAAGCCAAGGGAGTCTGGGCAGAGGAAGTACCAAGGATAGTGTGGTCTTATCACACCACGCCCCAGACCTCCACCATGGAGACGCCTCGTGTACGGATCAGATGCGATGATCCCGGTGGAGATTCACGAGAGCTCACCATGTTTCCAGATCTTTGTGGCAGAGGAGTCCAATGAAGAAAGGAGGGTGAATCTGGACCTGTTGGACGAGGCCAAGGAGGAGGAGAGAATAAAGGCTGAGGCAGTGAAGAGAAGGGTGGAGCGCCAGTACAGCTCCAAGGTGAGGCCTCGCCAGTTCCAGGTGGCAAATCTCATCATGCGCAAGGCTCATCCGTACGAGTTAGAGAACAAGCTGTCGTCCAAGTGGACCAGGCCCTTTAGAATAACCGAGGCTAAGGGGAACGGGTCGTATAGGCTTGAAACTCTGGAGGGAGGCCCCATTCCACGCACCTGGAACACAACTAATTTGAAGTTTTACTTTAGCTAAAAACTTTGTGTAGAACACAGTTTAAAGGGGACACTCTTTTTCCCTCTCAGGGGTTTATAATGAGGTCACCCAAGTAAAAAGCAGTTTAAGCATACATTGTCTCGATTTTCCCTTTCTCGTAATGTAAAGAAACGATAAAAGAAAGGGCGTGGTTCATTAAGAAACGAACCCGCCACCATGGTGTGTAGACACCTCAGCAGGAGGGACGCAGATGTCTCCTCTGGGCGTGAACACCAAGCGCACGAACCAACTTGGACGTGAAGATACCCCAAAAGGAGTGGCAGGAGCGCACTCTTCGGGCGTGGGTGTCGAGTTTGAAAGGTACGCATAGCATAGTTAAATCTGGGCGTCTAGTCCCTGGGAAGGGGTTAACGGATTCCTTCGGCACACCCACTCCCCAGGTAAGAACAGCTAGCCCCGGTGCCTGATGACTAGACACCTCACAAGGAAGTGGCGGGGGGCGCCTCTTTCGAGTGTGGGCGTCGGGCAGTGAGAAGGTTCGGAGCAGTGGAGAACCAGGTAACTTGGTGCAGATACACGCCATAAAAGAGAAACGCCATCCTTCGGGAAACCTTCTCCTTAGGCGTAATCACCAAAGTGCCTGGTCATCTTGGTGTTTAGACACACCGGGGACAATACGACACTGCTCTTAGCATGCCTATCCTCGGGCGTGGGCACCAAGAACACTGATCGCCTTGGTGTTTTTAGACACCCTGAGGATGAAACGGCGCTGCCCCCAGGCAGGCCTCTCCTCGGGCGTGGGCACCAAGTGCGCAGAGATAAGGGCCAGTTGCCTTGGTGTTTAGACACCCCGTGGACGATACGGCGCTGCTTCCAGCAAGCCTCTCCTCGGGCATGGGCACCAAAGCGCAACTTTGCCAAAGTGTCTAGACACGCTGAGGACGAAACGACCTTGCGTTCAGCAGGTCTCTCCTTGAGTGTGGGCACCCAGTACGAGTAAGAAGGCTTCAGCCAAAATAAGTCCTCCTTCGCCTCTGAGCGATGCCGAGGCCAGAAGAGTTAAGCCCTCCTTCGCCTCTAAGTGATGTCGAGGCCAGAAGTGTTGAGTATAGATCGAAAGTAGGCGTCGCCGTGCCCCGAAGAAGGGCACGTGGTGCCTATAGTTCGCAAAGCGAGCAAGTTCTAAGTAAGTTCAAGGTAAAATAACAGATACACCTTTGAAAAACAGCAAGGAGAGTCAGTGGTCGACACAAAGATAGATTAAATACACGTTGACCAAGTAGTAAAGGACAAGAAGAGTAAACAAGAATATGAAGAAGAAGTAGTTGATTATATTCAATATGTGGCAGTTACAGAATATCTGTTCATGAGATTACAAAGTCAAAAAGGAGGCTAATCCTCAGGAATTTCTAGGGGTACGACTTTGCCGTCAACAATGTGGTTGAGAGGGCCGCAGCAAAAGACGTCGATTCTTGGGTTTGCGCAGACCGCCTGGGCCAGAGCCTCTGTGAACCCATCAGCGAAGGTGCTCACGGCATCATCGACCAGCTCTTGTTCTATTTTCTTGAAGCGCTCGGCTTGAGAGGCCAGCTCTGCCAAAGCCTCGTCTGTCTCTGCCCGCAGTTTGGAGAAATCAGCTTGTAGCAGGTCGAAGGCTTCGGTTTTGGCGTTGAGTGCTCCCTCCACTTCACCCAGTTTCACCTCTTGAGTGACACAACGGTCCTCAATGCTCTTCAGTTTGGCCTTGGAAGTTTCGACGGCGTCTTTAAGCTCCGCAATCTCCACACGAAGGGGCACAGTTTGCGCCAGTAGTTCACCATAAGTTTGCCCAGCTTCGTGGAGTCGTTTGTTGGCGGTATCTTTCGCCTTCTGAGCCTCCTTCAAGGAGTCCTTGTAGGCATCCTCTTGACGGGCCCAGCGACGCTCCTGGATCTACTGCTGTTCCTTCAGGGAAGCCAACTCTTTTTCAAAAGCCTGAAGGGTTGAGAGCTCACTGGCCTTGGCTCTAGCCTGGTCACGCCAAGAGGTGGCGCAAGCAAGGAACGCCCCGAGATAATAGACCATGCTCTCCTTCTTGGCCTCATCTGATGGGCCCCCTGGCGTCGCTCAGCGCAAGTAGCCCCTCAGTAACTCTTGGACTGGTTGGGGAAGCTCTGGGGCCGATGCAGGAGTAGGTGTGGGCTCAGACTCGACCCCACCCCCCAAAGCCAGTTGATGGGGCGATGAAGTGGCGCTTGGAGGGTGCTCCCTCAGGGGTTCAACATCGAGGTTGGAGGAAGAATGAGAGCTGACGACCTTATTGGTCTTCCTCCTTTTGAAGACTTGTCCGTCCTCAATATCCTCGTCATCCTCAGAGGGAACCACCACCACCCCTTTGCCTTTGTCTAAGGGGGCTGGTGTGGTTGCAGTCTCGACCATGGTGATGGGCACGATCGCGATGGGAGGTGGAGAGCTACGTTTGGGAGTGGCATGTGGTGAAGGAGAAGGTTGGTTAGGTGTTGTGGCTGGAAGAGTTTGAGAATGGGATGATGGAGAGGTTGGAGTAATGGGCCCAAGGGCTGGGTGTGGGGAGGCATCAGCTCCTTTGGATGTAGCTTTGCCCCGGGCTGTCAAAGCTTTAGCAAGCCTCATCCTCTTGTTCATGTCCATTTTTGAATCTGCACCAAGGAAGCAAACCAAGCAGAGGTTAGGCACAAGACGAGTCAAAGTATGAAGCAAACAGACAATTCATATACGAGCAAGAGTATAAACTAGCATAAGTAGAAATCAAAGAAGATAAGTGGGGAGTAGTTCCCATACTAAGGTATTCAGTGAGGGTCTCAGAGTTGTATTCGCGTGCTATCAACTCGGCCGTATCTAAGACCCCCACGCTAGCGAAAATTTGGCAAACTTCTCGATCAGTCGAGGGTAGCTCATCCAAAGTTTTGGGCTTGGTCAGTTTTAGCTTTTGCACCCAGTATAAGGGGAACCCATCCTGTGCAGTGTGGTCGTGTTCAATGCAACACAGCCTGAAGAACTTGCCCCTCCATCCCTTGTAGGATTGTTGGAACAGAGATAGCAGGATCCTCCTGGCAATGCCGCTGAAGCTGACCCAGAGGCTCTTCCCTTGCTTCTTGACCTCGAAGAAATGGAGGAAGATGTCCACAGAGGGGGGTTGGCCGAAGTATCCGCAAAGAATCCCAAACGCCTTGACGAAGGCCCAGCTATTGGGGTGTAGCTGGGCAGGGGCCACGTTGATTTTGGTTAAGAGTTCTCTTTCGAACCCAGAAAAGGGCAAACACAGTCCTATGCGTTTGAACACTGTTTGGTAGAAAAAGAAGAAGACCTCCCCGTTGTTCGATCGGTCGTCCACACAAACGGGCTCCCCGGGTGCGCAAGGGTGCACAGAGATGTAGGCATCATGCCTTTTGGCGAAGGCGTCGTGTTTGTAAATGCTTGGGTCACCTACATGGTCCCTCCAATCCTTTTGGGAGGTTAGAGTTGAGCACTCAAATCCTTTGTAGTTGACGTTGGGAGGTGGAGGGTTGGCGGTGGTTTTTGTACGCGCCATTTCACAGGAAAGAAAGCTGAGAAGAAGAAATAGCAAAGGTTCAGCAAACAAAGGTTATGGTGCAAAAGAGGAAGAAACCCCAGAAAAACCCTACCCACGCGAGAAGTTCAGAAAACAGGGGAACGGAGAAATGAGAAGAAAGAGTGCGAATGCAATATAAAAACAGGCCCAGACAGTTATATCAGTACAAAAGTTCAAGAGAAAGGGCTATCAAGGAAGAAAAACCATACCTTTGAGTGATCGGAAGAGGGGAGATTTTGGGTGTGAAGAGAGAGTGCAAAGAAAGCTTCGAGAAGGAGATGAACAGTGAAAGAATGAGAATGCAAAGTAATAGAATAGTAGCTGAAGTGCGCGATTTTGAAAGGTATAACGTAAACCTGAGGAGCGCAAAGGACGTTAAGTGATGGTCGTGCAATTCTGCCACGTGTCGGGAGATTAACGCGTGACTTAAGTTATCACATCACAGCGCAGAAAGCGTCACGTCATCAGAGCGCCACGTGGACGGTAGGGCGAGGCTTTAGTCTTTTCGCAGAAAACAGTTATCAGCTCAAAACTGGAGGGCTTGTGTACCGACCCGTCCTCGAGCGTTGACCAAAGTCAAACATACGATGGGACCCACCAAGGGGTTCCAAGGAGGAAAGTCAATATGTTGACCGCTCTGGGCGTCGTCAACTTTGGGCGTCGCCAGGCGTGAGCGTTTCCAGCTTTCGGCGTCGCCAGGCGTGGGCGTCGCCAGCTTTGGGCATCGACAGGCTTAGGCGTCGCCCACCTTGAAGGCGTAACCCGTTGTCCTAAGAACGTGCTTTGGCTCAGATGATGCCGCCCCCCCCCCCCCCCCCCTTCCCCCGGGGGAGGGAAAACCGGGGGGGGGGGCGCGACCCCCCCGGGCCCGCGGGGCACCGGGAGGGGGTTTCCCCCAACCCCTGGGGAAGAAAAACCCTGGAGGGAACAGACCCCCCCCCCCCACGGCACTCGGCGTTTTAGACACCC
>Ga0123342_1008236_pt1 | contig 13269 bp, 10 predicted proteins | sample Turbeawhitnodule_FD_89960 | JGI IMG/M metagenome (GOLD analysis project Ga0123342, IMG submission 89960) | Root nodule microbial communities of legume samples collected from Mexico - Turtle bean Mexico white nodule | ecosystem: Host-associated > Plants > Roots > Nodule | place: Mexico: Nepantla...
ATATGAGTTTGGTGTTTGGTGCAAGTTTTGGTGAGTTCTTGAAACATAGAACATTGATCCAATTCTATTAAAAGTGCCTAAGCTATCTCCAACTCAAGTTGATTCCATAGAATGTCAAAGAATTATCTCTATTTGGCTAGTGGAATCATATCAGTTTCTCTATATCAAATTTCCAATTCTGAATTTTACAAAGGCAAGCACCTTATTTATAGCCTAAGAGGTGCTGAAATGAGAAGCTAAATCAAATGCAAACACCCCCCTAAATGACACTAAAATGGTGCCAACTAGAGCATGAGGAAGGTGTGACTTCCTTTCTAGTTTTGGCACCTCCTATATTACACCTACACCCTCCCACTAAGTCACATGGACAATGTGACTCTCTCTAATACATTTACAGCTATTTATTTAATATCCACACCACCTACAACTATACAAGAGAAATAAGAAGAGTCATCATTTGACACTCTTTTCCCAAAGCTCTTACCATGCTCCTAGTGATTCTTTGGGCTTGGGCCCCTTCTTGGACTTGGGCGTCCTCTACTTGGTTTCCATAGGATGCTCAAATTATTTTTAAAAGGAAGCGAGTTAGGTATAACTTGGTAAAAATTAGACTACACAAGTCATGAATCCCCATCTTATTAAACTTTACCTATGCAAGATATCTATGTGGTGTTTATATGTATGTTTTAGAATAGAATACTATAGATGGTGAAATAAAAAAAACATAGAACCATACCCATGATAAAAAATAAATAACTAATTTCACATTTAAAAGTTCAATCACAACTTGAATTTAAAAATAATTAAACTAATTCATTTTGGTATATTATAAAATATGTTTTGCCTTGTGTTTCCATTTCCTTTAGTTAAAAAATATGCAAGAACACTGGTACACAACTTTGTCATGGCTAACTTGTATCTAGCTTATTAACTTTCTTATCATTGGATATTTAACATTTCTTTTACAATTGAACATATTTAACTTAACTTTGATGATTGTCAATTTTTCTTAAAGAATTAGTTTTATTGACACTCATTAAATTTAGTTTAAGAAAGAAAATTTGTTCTTAATTTAAAAAATAGGAGTGACAAAATGGATTAACTTAACCCGTTTTCGTCTTATTCATTGTTATTTTTCCAAAATTGGGACGCAACAGATTGATGCTAGACATTAGAAATCTTGACTCGACCGCTAGAGGACGATCACTTGTTAGCTAGTTTTTTTTTAATATATATATCCATTATAATAAATAATTATAATTTAATTTATAAATTTAATGATTTATGATACAATACTGTTATATATTTACATCCTTCAAATAATATATAATATATAGTAATTTACAATTTTGCTCAACAAAGTTAGAAAGCTTAAGGAAGAAAGAACTAGGATCCCTCAATTATGCCCAATGACATGAACTATCGATAAATATCGGAAAGAAAGGATGTTACTTTAAGAAAACAGGAGAGATATTTGATTGCCAAATACAAAATCCCTCAACCCATATATTAAACACTTTTGAAGACCGAATTAAGAATTTGAAACATAAGTTAGTCATGTTCAAAACCCCTTGTGAAAGGGAAAAACAGAAGCAACAAGAAACTTAACCTTCATTCATTCACCTTATTAGAGCAAGTAAGAGAAATGTATGTGACATTTTCCAATATAGTAACATGATTAAATTAATTTTCATTTCATTACACTTGCATCTGCATACCGAATCGATCAAGGTCGTGAAAACCACTTCCAGCCTCAATCCTTAGTTATTCATCATCTCATCATCAACATCATACTCTCTTTCTCCCTCTCCTTCCGGATCAATGATCTAAACAAATTCATCTCCTCCAAACAAATAAACTAAATCAGTTTTCCAAACTAGGAAAACCCTAATCCGATATAATCAATATGCAATTTAGAATCAAACAAGTTTTGAAAAATTCAATTAACAACAAACAACCTTTTTTTTCTCTAAAACAATATAGAACAACATGTAAAAAATGAATTCAATTGATTGAGTTTTGGTTTCCAGAAGCATGAGTGAGTAGCTGGTGTGAATGCGTTGATTAATTAACAAAGCTGCAATGCTTCCTGATCTCACCACTGGAGCCAGTGAGCACTTCTATGGAACCCATTTGCACCATTGCCTTGGCAAACTTCTCAGACCAATTTGCACCGTTGTCTGCATTGCTCACGACCATTTCCCTTGTGGACTGGGTGGTGAACAGCGTCTGATCCGATGTGAGCAGACCACGGTGGTTGATCAATCCCTCGTAGTATTTGTTATCCAAACGAACCGGAGTGGAAGGATCAAGAGACAGCGTTGGGTCTGAGGTGGGAGGTGGTGCAGGACACTTGGTCTTCAAGGTTTCAGCGTAGGAAGAGTCCATGGAGGGGTCTTGCTTGAACGTGTCATTGAAAGAGTACAAGCGCTTTGAGAAGGTTGAACAGTGCGACACACCAATCGAATGGGCTCCTGAAAGTGTCACCATTTCATCTGCAGACAAACCCTTTTGTTCAAATCTACTCACCAGTTCATCCACATTCGAGGTTGGTGCAGGTAGATTCTGCGCCACTTCATCGGCGATAGAGACACGACCGTCTCTTCGTCCTGATGGAACGTCGTAGTTTATGCCACCAACTTTCAGAGCACTGTCTCGTGCGGCGAATGCCAATATGTCTGCACACGACACCGTTCCTGGACATGCAGCCTCCAACTGTATCTTGGCCTCCTCGATCACCTCGAACCCACGTAAGCTTGGGTTGTTGGCAAAATGGTCTCTCTCCGCTATTGGATTACCCGGGGTTGATGCTAGCAGTACAGAACCCTCACAGCCCTGAACAAAAGTAGCAGTGAAGGTCAGAGTCTTTAATATGCAACCAGAAACTGAAAATATTGAATACAATTATGTGAAGTGAAGTTACCCTGACAAAGCAGTCATGGAAATGCATTCTAATGAGACCAGCAGCTATGCCAGAGTTTTCAGAAATGCCTTTGTTCACAGCACTTCTCACTATTTCCTCCGCAGATGGACATGTGGAGGTGTAGAAACCCACTTTGAGAGACGCTGAGGCCAGTGATGAAACAGAAACTAGAATGAGAACCAAAGATGAAATCGTTTGAAGGAAGCGTGGAGTGTCAATATCCATCGATCAGAAGCTTATTTAGCAGAATATATGATTGAAAGTTTGCAAGTTAAGGAGAAGACAAAAGGAAGGGTTGTGTTGTGTATGTATTTTTTTGAGTGGCTATTAAGGAGAGATGGTGAGAATGGAGGTGAAGGGAATGTATTTATAGGTTGTTTTCGAAAGAGGTGATTGAGATGAAGGCGTGTAAGTTGTCATGTCTGCGGTTGAATTCTTCTCTTCTCTTCTCTTCTTCAGCTTCAATCTTTTTTTAATGTTTGATTATAGGAAAACTAAGATAACATATTGACCACGAGCAAAAGACGAAACCATAGTTGAACTGTGATGAAAATTGCAGCTTCATTAACTGAGTCAATCATGATTTTGGTGGCTGCATCTAACTTCGAATTTAATTACTACAATTTGACACTTTTTTTATTTTGATAGCCACTCTATGGTGCTTTTCAGAACAATGCAACATAAAGACTGGTTCAAGAGGAGTCAGGTGGATAAATATAAGTAAATAAATTTATACTTAAAAACACGTGTTTCTCACTTTTTGTGGTTCCAATCAGCAAAATAATAAAAAAAGGTAAACCTTATTATACATGGTTATACATAAATACAATATATATTGCATAAAAATTAATAGAGATGTAATTTTATTAAAAGTTATATTTTATTGCGTTAAACAAAATAAAATAGCTTAAACAAATCCAAAAGCTTTTTTTTTTATATTATATATATTTTTTTATCTTTACTATTTAATTTTATGTCCTTAAAAAAAGTGAACAAAGCGATGTATATATTAAGATCACCCAATAAAAAGAAATTAAACACGTAAAATGAATATACTGTATAACATAGTAATCGTATTCATTCTAGATTGTTTAATGAACTACAAGTAAAAATAAATGTTATTAGATCAATCAATGGCACACATATTGAAGTGAGTGAACATATTTACTTGAGATACCTTGTGCACTTTTGTTTGCACTTGATCTACCCCTCAATATGTTATTATCCAAAATAAACATTGTAATAAAAAGATTTAATGTTAAAATACATAACATTATACAATGTTGAAGTAATAATCGATGTTACAGAGATATGATATTGAACAAATATGATCAATAGTTGCCAATGACACCTACATCCAAAATTAATTAGGCTCTCTTATTTCAATTTTAGACTCCTCATCCTATATTTGTTTCCTTAACTCTAGCATATACTCCTGGCTAGGTTTATCGGAGGAATGGTCCTTGCGTTGTGATGAGGGTCCAAAGTATGAGCGAATCCTCACACCATATCTAGCAACACGAACTTGGTCAGAGTGCTCAGGTCGTCTAATAGCAATAGTAAGAATATCCTCTCAACTATGAGGATTAAAAGACCCTTGTAATGTTTTCTCAACAAATGAAAACAAATTGTTATACTTCAACACACATATTGAATTAAAAATAACACAAACAAAACATTATTCTTACAATTCATTATGCTGTTTGTCGTGATTCCTCAAAAGTCCCTGTCTTCGATCCTTTTAGATGGACATTCTTCCATTTCTTATTTAGGGAAGGTGGGGATGGAGGGTTCAAAGAATCTACACTATTCTCTTCCTTAGTAGAAGTAGAACATGCTCTAATATTTTCTTGAACCAAGTTTCAGCTCTAACTTTTTATAACCACCATGGAAGAATAAGTGTGTGGTCTCATTATGTGTTTGGTTGGATTGTGCTTTCTTCCAAACACCTTATGAACATTCAAAAGTTAATAATACATGAATATGAAAACTATATCCAAATATCAGTTTGTCGAATCTGTACAAACTACTACCAAGTCTCTTCACCAATGCATGCATATTTTGTACAAGGATATTCTCCTTTCCTTGCACTAAATATATAAGTTGTTCTCTTATTTGATTTAAACTAACGAAACTTCACAATTACTGGATATATAGAACCTTCGATCTCAATGTTTCGACATTCAAAATATCATATTATTAAATCCTTCGTAAAATAAAATTTGATGGAACCTAATATGATTTCAAAACATTTAAATCATGAATTTTGTGAAAAATAAACAATAGGAATCAATAACAATTCAATCCATTGGAAGAAAATGAATAAAACTCATGTAAATCATTAGAATATGTCTGGACAATTGTAAAGAAACAAGGAGAAATCAAGCTCTTACAATTTCTCCACTGAACACAAGATTAATCAAGTGATTATCCTCTCGACACCGAACACAAACTTCTCAAGATTCAACCTTATATTAGTATCTCTCAACACGTTAAAGACTTCCTCCATGTCCTTCACCTGCTATCTGCATGAATCCGACTTGACGACTATGTCATCAACATAGACTTCAACATTCGGCTCAATCATTGCTTTGAAGATTTTATCCATCATGCAATGATATATGATCCCGACATTTTTTTATCTGAAGTTCGTGACCTCATAAAAGTAAGTGGCATCGTTCGTCATGAAGGTTGTTTTCTCTTTATCTCTTGAGTACATGTTTATTTGATTATACCCCGAGTAAGTGTCTAGGAAATTGAGCACTATGGCTGCCCCATGAACGAGTTAGTCAATACTGGGTAGAGGATATGAATCTTTTGGGCAAGCCTTGTTTAAATTCTTGTAATCAGTACACATCTTCCACTTGTTGTTCATCTTCTTTACCATTACTACATTGGATAACCACGTAGTGTAATGTGTTGAACAAGATGCTTTGATGTCTCCAAATCCAAGTGGAAAGCTTGAAGACCTTGCTGTTTGGTGTGTGTGTGTTGTCTAGTTGTTTAAAACTTGTTAATTCACTCCTTAAGATGATCCAAGTTCATTTGAATCTTTAACCTTTTGAAAAGATGGGTTTTATAAAAAGCTGTTGAAATTTCAACAAGTTGAAATTTAGAAACAACAGGTTGTTTTACCTTAGTTGTTTTTGAAAAGGTTTTGAAAAGCTTGACTTTCTTGTCAAAGTCAATTTAACCGATTGTTTTGACAAAACAATCGATTGTTTTTTTAAAACCTTAACAAAATTCCGTTAAGTGGTTTTAATATGTTTTAAATGTTCCTAACTACCTTGGTTCCTTTATTAAATGTTTTTGACCGCTTGGTTGGTCTATATAAAGGTGGTTTTACGCTCCTAATCAACAATTAAGAAAAAATAGTTTATCAAAAATAGTTTGTCCAAGATTTGAAAGAGCTTTGCATCATGCTTAAGTGTGTGGATTAGGATTGGGTTTTAATTCTAAACTTTAAGCTTTGTAATACCCAGGTGTATTTTATTCTCTTGTTCCTTGATTACTGTATTTCTGTATTTGTGTTGCCAAGGAGTGTTGTGTGTTCTTGAGGTGTTCAAGATCAACACTCTTGGTGTGGTTTGCAAAAGGTAGTGTGTTTCTTGAGGGGTTCAAGGTCACTACTTTGGTGTGTGGTGTTTGTAATCTGGTTTTGATTGCATAGTGGTTTGCCAGTGGTTTCTGGGGACTGGATGTAGCTTTTGGCGTAAGAGTGAACTAATATAAATTGCTTTTATGTTTATCTCTAACCCTTAGCTCTTTAATATCTGTTTTTAAGTTGTTTTAAATTCTGCTGGTATAACCAACCGATTGAATCGAAGAAACAACCGGTTGTTTTTCTGGGTTTCACTTTAACAAAGATTGTATTATTGGCTAACTTGGTTCCTCTTCTGGATTTCATCACAGAGTTTCATTAAACCTTCAAAAGTTTCGAAAATCTCTTATACACAATTCACCCCCTCTTGTTAAAGGTCATATATTCTAACATAATGGACTTCTCACATAAAGTCGGCCACTAATAGCTTATGGACTTCTTCCCTTGTAGTTGTCGCTTCTCGTCCCCCATCTTCCGCTTTCTCTGAGCAATCGGTCGTACCTCCTTGTACATAGAAAGTCTATATGTGATTACTTTAGGGCTCACTCGCGACATAACAGATGCAGTCCACGCAAAGAGATCTGTATTATTTTTCAACGCTTGGTGGATTATCTCGGCATCAACCTCAATTAATGATGTCCCCAAGTTTGTTGTGTGCTTTTCATCTTGAAGGGGGACCGACCACAAATCCTCCCAGGCTTGAGACTCGGCTCGTTAATCTGAGGGTCAAGATCAACCAGAGCGACCGTATGCTCAAATCGTTCATGTTTGGGCTCCATCTGAGAGGTTTTTTGCTCCTGTAGGGATCTCCAATCTTGAGAATGTCCCTTACTCGTGGGGGATGAGTTGCCCCTGGTCAGTTCTACCTTTAAACTTACCACATAGAACTCTCGTGCAACCTTCGATCAACTTGCACGGTTAAAATATGCTTTGATACCATGGGGAATTTCATTGCTAGATGTGGGGTCGATACATTTGCTCCCAACTTATTTAGAGACGGTCGACCCAAGAAAATAATTTAAGACGTATTGGTCTCCACCACCAAATATCGTACTTTGATCGTTCGAATCGCCTTATCCTATTTAAAGTTGGTATATAAATAAATGTAGCCTTAGGTATCTACTCTCTCTCCCGAGAAGTCGACCATATGGTTGCATCTTTGCCTATGGAACCCTCATCCTCTTGAAGGTCTTCCACTAAAAGATATCGACCGAGCTCCTGTGATCGACCAAGGTCTTAATGATAGAGAATTTATCGATGTCTATAGTTATGACCATAGGGTTGTCTTAAGCTGGGTCAATTTCCTTGAAGTCCTGGTCAGTGAAAGTAATGGGAGGCATCCTCGGTCGGAAAGAGAAGGCGATCGAATTCACCAATTGTATTGCTCTGAGATGTTTTTTCCTACCCAAGCTAGAGCTGCCACCTCCAGCAAAACCTCCTGTAATGATATTAATAACCTCTCTACCGTCTCTTTGGTTAGTCTTAACCCTCCTTGAGGGTCCATCACGCCTTGATCGAATTTCTGTTTGGCGCACCTCATCATTCGATCGGAGGGTAATAGTCCTTGTGCCTTCTTTTTGTCTCGACTGTTCTTCCCTTCCCAGGGGAGAACGTTTCATATTCCGGCCTTCGCCTTGCACATACTTTTAAGGTGTCCGACCTGGATAAGCTCCTCTATCTTATCTTTCAAGGCCTGAAACTCCTCAGTAGTAAGGCCTATGTTCTGGTGATACCGACATTTACGTGTCGGATCAACATTTCCAGGACTTAATACCTTCCTCAGAGGAGCAATGAGGTCGACACACAAGGCCTCTTCCAGGATTTTCCCCTGTCAGCATTAAAAGGGGTGCACCTCGTGAATCTGGGGCCATAATTCTCTCTATATTGTCATACTGACCGAAATTGGATCGGTCGGGTCTCTCCTTCCCCTTATCACGTCCATCCTCCTCCCTTACCTAAGTTTTATACTCCCTCAACTCTTCCAGTTGCACAAATTTGGTAGCTCGTTGTCGGAGTTCGTCAAGGTTTGAAGTCAGCTTCTTAAAAAGGATGTCGACAAACAGTTTCGGTCGTAGGGCAGTGACCATATGATGTTGGGCTACATCCGGATTCACTACAAAAAATCGTGTATGAAGTGGCAGTTTAAATAATGCGGTTATTAATAACCGCCACAAATATCCGTATAATACGACATCTTAATAACTGCCACAATTATCCTCATAACATGTCATTTTGAACTGTCACAATTCTCCTTCGAAATAAAAATTCTGCGTTTTCCTTGCCTCCATACCATTCCTCATTATTCCCATTTTTTTTAAAACCTCCTTTGACTCCTTGAAAACTCTTCCCTATCTTTTTGAAAACTCTTCACAAAACCACTATTCACGAACGAAACCCTCTCTTCACTCTCTTTGCGAAACACTCATCCCTTCACTTTCGCCCTTCATTCTCGTCCTTCACTGTCGCCTTCACTCACTCTTCCCTTCAATGTCTTCTCACTCTTGTCTGCCCTAACCTAACCCTCACTCTCTTGCCCTTCATTGTCCGTCATTGTCGTTTCCTTACAAGGATTTCAAACTTCTGTTCGCCATCATATATTCAGGTTTGTGCTCTATAACCTTATCTTCAAAATCTATTGTTGGATTGCCTTTGCCGTGTGCTGGCTCTTAATTTGTGAAATCTATTGTGGTTCTTAATTTGTGAAATATATTGTGTATGGCTTTATTGCGAAGAATAGAGATGTTCTTTAAATTTAATTTGCGGTTGTGTTAAATTTAATTTGCCTTTTTCCACTACACTCATGATTTCAAATTTATTGATTAGTTCGATTCTGCAGATGGTTGGTGTACCTGTGAATCTTAATGGAGATCTTAAAAACTAGTTTGTTGAAACCAATGTTGATTTTGATACAATTTGTAAGGTATTTTTCTTGTGATTAACACATTTATTTATCATATAAATATTATTTTTGCATGGCAATGTGATGAAGAACAATATACTACTATTCTAAATACTTTGTATAGAAAATGATAGAACACCAAGAACTGCAGCTACCAATTCTATTAACAATGACTATGCCTACAAAATGCTAAGACTACTAAACTAGGGTTAACTATAAACTTTTCTTCTCTTCTTCATTATTTCCAGAATCTCTCACTTATATGTGTGAGATTTAGGTTAACATAGTTTGTTGGGCCAATATGCTATTGGGCCTATCCTAACATTACTATCCGCCCTAGAAAACACTTTCTTCTCAAAGTGTAGTCTAAAGTGCAATTGGGTCGCAGGGGTGCAACATGAAATTGGGTCGCAGGGCATTTTTGGGTTCCTCTTGTGCATTAGGGTTTGGTGCGCCACTTGCTGTTGTTGCATTGCTTTCTTTCCTCTCTTTTTTTTTCTTTTTTTTAAATGGGAGAAACGATTTTTGGTCCAATTGGGTCTGTATGCAATTAGACCGTTGGCCTGTGCGTGCTTGAAGGATGTGTGGCATGAAAACAAGGGTATGTCTTGTAAGTGGACTGCAGGAGTGAAGGTGGGTTGCATCTGACGATTTGAAAATTAAGGTTAGATAAAGGAAAAAAGGGTCGCTTGGAAATTAGGTTTAGGAGAGGAGGCGACGCCGTTTGGGAATAGGTTTAGGACGGGGACGGCGCCACTGCTGTTTTTTTTTTTTTGGAAGAAATAATCATTGGTGTTTTAAAGGGGATGAAGGAGAGGGATGCAAAAATTGGAGTGGATTTGGGCGGTGTAGTTGCAGGCGACATTGGGAGGCACGACGGTGGCGGCTAGGGTGCTGCTAGTTGAACGAAGTGGAGCCCGTTGTGCACGGAGGTTGGTGGCACTAGGCTGCGCGACAGTTGGGGTGCGAACGCTGTTGCGGCGTGTGTCCTCGTGCGTGCGGAGGCTGGTGGCACTGGGCGGTGCGGTGTTTGGGGCGCGACCGTTGTTGCGGCGTACGCGGAGGCTAGCGACGCTAGGCGTGACGGTGTAAGATTTCTTCAATAGCCGAAACACACTATTGGATGGTGTTTAATATTTCTTTTAGGTCTTTTGATTGGGTTTTTGGAGGCATGGTAAGAGTAATGAAAGCACCAATGATAGAACACCAAGAACTGCAGCTACCAATTCTATTAGCAATGACTATGCCTACAGAATGCTAAGACTACTAAACTAGGGTTAACTATAAATTTTTCTTCTCTTCTCCATTATTTTCAGAATCTCTCACTTATTTATGTTAGATTTAGGTTAACATAGTTTGTTGGGCTAGTATGCTATTGGGCCTATCCTAACATTACTATCTGCCCCAGAAAACACTTTGTCCTCAAAGTGTAGTATTTCATTGGTAGCTGCAGTTTTTGGTGTTCTATCATTGGTGCTTTCATTACTCTTACCATGCCTCCAAAAACCCAATCAAAAGACCTAAAAGAAATATTAAACACTATCCAAGAGTGTGTTTCGACTATTAAAGAAATCCTTGACCGCCAGCGCCTCAATCGCCGCACCGCCAGCCTCCGCACACGCCGCAACAGCACCTGCGCCCCAACTGTTGCGCAGCCAGTGCCACCAACCTCTGCGCACACCGGGCTCCACTCCGTTCAACTGGCAGCACCCTAGCCTCCACCGCCGTGCCTCCCAATGTCACCTGAAACTACACTGGCCACATCCACTCCAATTTTTGCGTCCCTCTCCTTCATCCTCTTTAAAACACCAAAGATTATTTCTTCCCAAAAACAAAGAAAAAAGGAAAAGAAACAGCAGCGACGCCCTCCCCATCCTAAACCTATTCCCAAACGGCGTCGCCTCCTCTCCTAAACCTAATTTACAAGCGACCCTTTTTTCCTTTATCTAACCCTAATTTTCAAATCGTGAGACCCAACCCACCTTCACTCCTACAATCCACTTACAAGATATACCCTTGTTTTCATGCCACACCTCATTCAAGCACGCACATGCAAATGATCCAATAGCATACAGATCCAATTGGACCAAAAATCGTTTCTCCCATTTAAAAACAATAAAAGAGGAAAAAAAGCAATGCAACAGCAACAAGTGGTGCACCAAACCCTAATGCACAAGAGCAACCCAAAACGCCCCACGACCCAATTTCCTGCTGCACCCCCACGACCCAGATGTTGCTGCACCCCTGCGGCCCAATTGCACTTTAGACTACACTTTGAGGACAAGGTGTTTTCTGGGGCGGATAGTAATGTTAGGGTAGGCCCAATAGCATACTGGCCCAACAAACTATGTTAACCTAAATCTCACATATATAAGTGAGAGATTCTAGAAATAATGAAGAAGAAAAAAAAGTTTATAGTTAACCCTAGTTCTGTAGTCTTAGCATTCTGTAGGCATAGTCATTGTTAATAAAATTTGTAGTTGCAATTCTTGGTGTTCTATTAGAAAACATGATTTTATATAACTGGTAATGTTACATGATCTCTAAATGAGTACTTTTCATTCTTGATTCAATTTAAATTGTATTGTGATCTTAACCTACTGATATTTAAGAGTGGTTTCATCATTATTTTCTCAGTTTAGAGACACTTTTTCTTGGATGAGTTTTTTTTTCTCTCTATGTGCATTCTACATTATATGGGATGACACAAACCATGTCTTTCTAGTAGGTTTCTTCAAATGGAAACATTACTGGTTTTCTGGTTTTTGGATAGCTTTCATTTTCATTGCAAGAATGTGTGCTAAATCATTGCATTTTGTGGTAAATTTTTTTTCTTTAATATCTACATAACTGTTGTTGATCATAATGCCATGCCATCAAAATTGAATGCTTTCTCTGGCCCATAAATTATTTTCACACGTTCTCTACATTATCCTTAAGTTATGTTTTTTTCCCAGAGTTTACTAGAGATGAGTATAAATCTGCAAAAGTTGACCTTTTTTTTTTATCAGCAATGAATAAAATAATTAAGGGGACACTTCAGGGGTGTCCCAACCCTTATACAAAATACATCTTCAAAGATACCAGGCAAAAAATAAATGCAGGCACAATGGCCTAGATCTTTGGCACTTGCTTTTTCAAAACCAAGGAGACTTAAACTAAATCTCACAAGAAGCACATTACAACAAGTTGTTTCATAAGAAAAAGTCAGAGCTTTAAAACATTAAACCAATAAGCATAAACAAAAGTGCACCAGATCTGTATAATTTCAGGTTATGCAGCATTGAAAGCTAGTGGCTGCCATGATACTTGTGTCTCCAACAACTCCATTATCCTTCATCAATAAAGCACCAAGCCTACAATTGTTGTAACCTTCAAACCCGTAGCCCGTACAGGGCAACAAAAATCAACAACTCCATGATTAAGACTACAACGCTCCAACCTTGTTTCCTAGCACATTTGAGCCATGTTGTTCTTAATTTCCTCTTATTAGAAGCACCATCCCTCTTCATCACAATAACAATATCTGCTTTGATTAGAGTTAGCATTTGGAATGGAACTGATCCTGCCTGTTGACCGGAGCGCTGGAGAATGCCTCGTCAAAGGATCGACGTGTGCGCCGCTTCTCACTTCTGTTCCTCCTCTGGATCTATCTCAAGAACCTGCAAAGAAACGATACGGCGCCGCTGCGGCCGATCGCACTCCGACGCTCAAGTCAGTGAGGGTATCACCAAATACTAAGGACTGGAACCGTGCAAACCTCTCTCACAAACAGCTCTGTCACTCGCAAGCGTGAAGTGTATGAACTGAACGTGCGTACCTTAGAAAATCTGTTAGGAACTCTTA
>Ga0123342_1008237_pt1 | contig 13268 bp, 5 predicted proteins | sample Turbeawhitnodule_FD_89960 | JGI IMG/M metagenome (GOLD analysis project Ga0123342, IMG submission 89960) | Root nodule microbial communities of legume samples collected from Mexico - Turtle bean Mexico white nodule | ecosystem: Host-associated > Plants > Roots > Nodule | place: Mexico: Nepantla...
AACTTTTTCTATACTTTCCACTTTATTTATCTTAATTCAAACAATTTCACACTATCACCTCACTCATAAACTTTTTCTATACTTTCCACTTTATTTATCTTAATTCAAACAATTTCACACTATTTCCATCCTTATAACAAACAAAGCATTAATTTATCACTTTTTAGAAATTGTTGAGATTGCAACGCCTTTAACCTTAAAACTTACTACAGAGGCTGGTATGTTTACTTTACATAGTACTGTTCTACCCAGTTATATCATTCTATCTCCTAAACGTTGACTTTCTATTTTAGCTCCCACAACCACCTACCGTAGATTTTAACTAATAAAAATTCTCCAATATTCATTAGATTGTCGTGTATATATTATGTCTTATGATGAAAAAAATCTACAATAATTTTTTTAATATACTGTGTTATTTACGAAGTTGCTGAAAAATTGAGTCTTATTTTGTGTTTAGGATACTTTACTTTTAATTTTGTAATTTCTTATCAATTTAATTAAAAAGAACTAAACTTAGAGTGTTATTTTGTTACGACTATTTTTCCAACTTTGATTGATTTAAATTTTGTTAATTCATTGTTGACATAGAATTTTTATTAATTTTGTAGATAAATAATTTTCATAAACAAATTTCGGGCATTTTCTATTTAGCTAGCCATGTGATGTGCCTGGAGAAGTTTGCTGTTTTTCTTCCCTGCCGCACATGATAAGGCAATATTGTGACACAATTATACACACAGAGACAGTCTTAATATAAGAAGAAGCTTGATAAACTAATATAGTTTGCCAACTGGCTCATGTGCACATTATTAGTTCATTTAGTTGTAAAGTTTATCTGTTTCTCTGTCTTTAACCCTTTACACTCTGCACTGCTTCCTTCCCATCACATTATTCAATATTCTTCTACCACTATTTTACACTTGACAAACGTATTTTTAATAAATTTGTATCATGGAGAAATTATAATATTACAAAATTTTTGACCCACGAAATAATAGAGAAATAGGGGCACTCAAGTAAATTGAGCTTCTAGGTGTGGTTCTTTTTGGATCTCGTTATCAACTCTCCATTGGCCATATCTTGTGGTCCTAGATGAGAACTCTAAAATCTAATGTGAGTGTGACTCTTAGAAGAAACAAGATAGGCAATCTTTCAAGTCACAACAGAATGTTGGCCTTTCTCTTGCTCACATTGGTCCAAATCCAAGCCAAGGTGCTTTGCTACCAATACAAAGTTGGAGATATGGATGCTTGGGGGATACCCACCTCAACAAATCCACAAGTCTACACAAAATGGTCCAAATATCACAATCTCACAATTGGAGATTCTCTTTGTAAGTTTACACTATTTGCTATGTCATGTTTTTCAATTTGGTTTATACTTCTCTACACCAATGAATCGAAGACCCTTCATTTCTATGGATAAACAAAATGGTACAAATCTGATATTATGTTATTATCATTGCAGTGTTTCTATACCCACCAAGCCAAGATTCAGTGATTCAAGTTACTGAAGAATCCTACAAGAAGTGCAACATTAAAGACCCTATATTGTATATGAACAATGGCAACTCTTTGTTCAACCTTACATCGAAGGGCCAATTCTACTTCACTAGTGGTGTGGCTGGCCATTGCCAAAAAAATCAAAAGCTTCATATAGCAGTAGGTGAAGGAATAATAGAAAATACGGATGCAGCACCTGGTCCTGGTTCATCATTGCCTGCATCTGCACCCTCCTATCCCACAGTGTTTGGCAATATTCCAGTTGCTGCTTCTACCTCAACCCCAACCTCAACCTCATCCCAACTCACTTCAACTTTTCAACTTCTCATCATTGGATATGTCATATGCACTCTTTTCTACCTTATGTGATGGCAAAATGCCCTTACCTTTACCATTACACACTTAAAATCAACAGGTTTGAGTATTAGCTAAGTAACTGTGTTAACTATTTGGAGTGATAATTTTGCTAGTAATCATACCTGGTTCAAATATGATTACTGGTGATGTCAATGCTCAATAATTCATCATGTTGATTCATTTGTTGAGTTTACCCTTTCCTTAAGTTTGGAATAAGGGTCTTCCTATTTGTATTATATCATGATTCTTTCAGCAATGTAGAACTTTATGATTGGAGATTTTGCTTAATACAGTTTCAATCCTTCATTTATTAAGGAGGAATTTGACAAATCTGGTGCATTTACAACCATAAAGTTGTCTGTCTCTTATAAAGTGAATTATCATCATTCTTCTAAAAAATCTTATTCAATCAAAGTTATGAAATAATCAGATGTACAATATTTCATAACACTCTCAAACAAAAATTAAAATCAATTCTATATGTTTCTAGAGACATAATTTCATTTACCTAAATTGAAAACAGATAATGACCCAAAATAGGAGGTGGGGATCGAAGAACTATCTTTTTTTTGTTCTTCAATTATGTAAACCAACAAAAAAATTAGACAAAATTACACGTGTTAAGAGACTAGTCTCTGTAACCGACCATTTTGTTTTTTAAAAATAAATGGCACTGAAATTCTAGAGACTTTTTTCAGTGTACTATATAGTGATAGGAAATCTTTTAACTTTGCAATTAAACCACTTGGCTGATCAAATCCCACACGAGGAAATGTGTTTCAACTTGCAATAGAGAGAGAGAGAGAGCAATCTCACATTCTGAGAGTGTGAGGAAGCAGAAGAAAGCCCTAAAAAGGAGAACTTGCATAAGGAAAGTGGGTATCTTTGAAGGCAAGGGAGAGTCAATCATCTACTGCTACAAAGGGCAGGTACCTACAAATTCATTTCCAAATTGTAATTGAAAATCACAGTTGACAGAAAACTGAAAATGCTATGATCATGGTTCATGATCCCCTGAACACTGTTGATTAAACTCTTTTTGGTAGAAAAGGATTGAGTTGAGACAATCTTTGAGATGGAGGAAGTGATTGGCCCCAGATTGTACTGTTGCTGTAATTGTAGAAACCATGTTGCCCTTCATGATGATGTGATTTCAAAGGCCTTTCAGGTGAAAAACTACTCTCACTCAGCTTTAACTTTTATTCTGTCATCAATTCATTTGATCTGTTCAGTTCTCAACATACCCTTCTATCATCATCAAACAAGATAACCATTCTACTATCACATGATATGATTTGATTTTTGGAAGCATTTCAGTTTGCTTCCAATTCATTCTTTCTTAACAAGATCAATTTTCTAAAATCAACATAAAACTTTTCTTATTTTATAAATATGATGAACCTGACCACGTCTTCATTTTTATAAATCTTGTATCGTTATGCACATCCCCATTTGTTAAACATTAGACAAAACTCCTTCTATTTTTGTATATACATTACAAACAAATCTCCTTTTTTTACAGTAATAATAGAAAATTATTGCATTCTCAAATGAAAAAAAATTTTAAAACAGAATTTGAGTATCATAAAAGAATAATAATAAAATAAACTATTTCGTATTCAAAAAGAAAAGATTGCTTTAAAAAAATTGTGAAATATTTATTGATGAGATGGAATAAAACTAATTTTTAAAATATTTTTTATGAACTGAATAACAAAAATAAAATGATATTTTATTCATTTAAATATTAAGATTCATATGTATTGATTTTTTTATTGCAATACTTTTGAAACAATTCTGATAATTATGTCATTAATAATTTTCCTCTATTACTCTAATGCTCATAAATTTTTATCGTTTGAATATTAATAATTACAAGTTTCACCAATTGTAGAGATATTTAGTTGTAAAGGAGGTAGAAAAGGGAGTTGTGTATAAGAAGAAATAGAACAAATTTTGTATAATTAGCCAATAAATAAGGGTTACTCTGTCAATTATATTTCGAAATGAAGGTTTTTATTTAAATGTGTCTTATTCACAAAGCAAGAAGAGTTTTGTACATGTTTAATAACAGAAGGAATTGTGTTAAAAAAAAAAGGAGGATGATAGGGTTAAAAAATTGAGTTCAATTTTTCTTTATTTATTTTACCATTTGACATAGTTGATGGGAAAATTCCTAATTGGTTTCAGGGGAAAAGTGGAAGAGCTTTTCTGTTTGGTCATGCATTGAATGTTAGTGTAGGAGCAAAAGAAGACAGGGAACTAATGACAGGTCTTCACACTGTGGCTGATGTTTACTGTTCTGACTGCCATCAGGTTCTTGGTTGGAAGTATGAACGAGCCTATGAGGAATCTCAGAAGTACAAGGAAGGCAAGTTTGTTCTTGAGAAGGCTAAGATTGTCATGGAAAACTACTAGTGTTGTTAGCATTTTAAAGTGCTTATAGTGTGTTGGTGCCTGCTCATTTCATCATTTTTTTTGTTGCTTGCTGTTACTCTCTCATCAATTTATTTATGTATGTGTGGATATATGTTTAGAGTCATTTGTTTTACTTAAATTGTGGATGATCATGAGTTGCAAGTTCTACTTGGGCAGCTTTGGAATTTTCGATTGTAAAGGAAATGAAACTTTAAGAATCAAATCCACTTATGTTGAAAAGAGTAACATTTTGAACAATATTTGGGAGGTTTTCACAAATTGCCATGGAATATCAAGTTGGAAGGCATAATAATTTGGATATATTGTTGTTTTATGCATCTTGGACCAGCTTGGGTGGGGAACCTTGGTGATGCAATCATCACTATTTTTTCCATGGAGAAACTAGAGCAAACCTTTTCTATTTAAAATAAAATGTAGAAGTACTTTTTTTGTGGGTGAAATTTGTATGGTATCCTAATAATTTAATGCGTGAAAAAAATATCTGATATAGTGTGACGTGATATGAGGATAGAGTTGGTTAGTATGTCACTTTTTTTCACAGAACAAGGACCTTTCAGCCGATTGGATCAACAGTTGAAAGCATCACATTCGATCAAGAAATCCACCAAAGAACCTTAAGAAAAATATTTCTTTGGACGAATAAACTTTCATATGAACGCAAGCATTTTTGTATAAAAGAACTTGATGGTAATGTTGTTGACATGGAAGAGCATTGTGGAGCACATGTGATGAAAGAACAGCAATGAGAAGTAGTGTAGGGCATATTATCAAGAACACAGATAATAGCCTAAGCTCCTACAATGGTAGTAATTTGTATTTCTGCCCAAACAACAATTCCAAAATTCACCAATTTATCTCATTATACTTGCGTTGCATTGCATGGCCTAAGAAACTTCACAACTCAAACCATTACTAAATGTTTCTATGATTAACTAAAGTTATTTCCTATAAAGCGATCCTATTTCCAATATTCTGAAATATTATTTTAATCTCTTCAAACATTTTATATTTTAGCCTTTACATTTCGTTAAAAACGTTTTTTTTTCTCTAATAAGAAATTAAAACCATTTTATGTTCCAAACAAGAACTAACAATATATAAATTTTATAAGGATTAAAACAAGACCAAACACAGATTATCTTTGATAAATAGTAAAAAAATGTGCTGCTTCATGCGAACCTGGTAGTTGGTTGGATGCTCTATCAACATATATGATCAGAAAGAAAATGTACACACAGATAACACTGGGAATTTCCTAATTAAGTGAAAGGCCCAATATATATTATATATATATATATATATATATCATTATTCTAAACCATCTTCACATGTCGCTATCTGTTTGATTGATTCAAATTTAAATAGGAAAAATCAAAACTACAAAAACCACGACAACCTATGCATCTAACAATTTTAATTGTTCAATAAGTCAATTGTTTTAAACAGAAGAATGAAACACCACAGAATTCCCTATTTGCAGATCTTATCTTCAAGTATTCATAAGATTATTAGGCAAGTTTCATTCTCATGAACTGATCTCCACAAATAGGCTGGCCTGAGGATGCAATCCTGCTTCCTTCAAAGACAGTGCTAGTTTTTCTTGTCCATACATAACCCGTGGAAAATTGGATACCAGGCTGTAACTCTCGGCTTCTAAACTTCCCAGTGAGTCAACATAGTCATATAAAGACTGAATTGTTGCTGTGCTGTTGAACCTCCTTCCCTTACGTTCACCATTTGGAAACCGTACCAAAACCTATTCATTCATCAAACATAAATGTAATTGTCATGTAAATTACAACATAATCAAACAAAAACTGAACTGAAAAAGAAAAGAAACTAAAGAGGGAGAGGCTAAAGCAATTTAAAAAACATACAGGATTAGAAGTAAAGATCATTCATCATGCATATAAGTGAAACCATCAAGAATTTTATGTTCAACCTTATCATAAGAATTAAAGCTGAGATCTTAAATACAAGTGAAACAATATAAGTTAAACAGTTATATAAACTAATGAAAGATGCTGGCACTAAAGGAGAAATAAAATCATAGCTCAATCTTCTAATACTGTACCTGTGTAACATCAGGTCCTTTTTCAGGTTCTTCACCCAGAGACTGAGCTTTCTCTTGACGCATTTTAGCTAATGCAGCTTGTTTCTCTGCAGCTTCTTGTGCTGCTCTTTCACGAGCCTCATCCTCCTCTTTGCGCTTCCTCTCAGCTTCAGCAGCTTCCCTTGCAAGACGTTCTTCTTCTTCTCTCCTCTGTCGCTCCCTAGCCTGAACATATATACAACATTAATCCATAGCACTAACAGGCCTGTTCTTTCTAAACCCATTGAGTACAGCCCAACAAATATTATATGAAACAAGAAAAACAAAACCATAAACTGCAAAAAACATACTTGATCAGCTTCAAGCGCAGCCCTGTATGCGGCATCTTGCTCTTCCCTTAAGCGCATATTATTTCGTCTTTCTTCTGCATCAAGCCTAGCTGAAACGAGAACAGGGGAACTTTCTTCAAGCACTCTCTGCAGTGTCACTAGCAGCTCCTCGCTGGATTTTGGACCTTCAACCTGCATTACATGAACTAGATTAACAATGAAAGCCTCATAATCAGAACACTTTATCAACTATAATACTTGGCACGCCATTTCAGTTAGAAAATAAAGAATATGGACCCAATAAGCCTTTATAGAAAAAACTACTTGTAGAATTTATGGAGTTTTACTTTGGGTATGCATAGAGGGAGGAAAAAGAGATTTAAGAGACTGAATACTTAGTTATATACAATCAAATTGATATTGATTTGATTTAATATAATGTCTTACAATGTAATATAAAACACGAAGAGTTACACTAATACTAGATCATAACAACTAATAATGAACAACGAGATAATATGGAAACTAATCTTAAGAAATAACTCTAAGAAACTGGTCAGGGGAAATCAAATGTGAAAAGCCTGAATGCAGGAAGACTCCTTGTAAGCGGAAAAGCCTATATTGTCTATGTAATGAATTGTAATTCTGACCTAAAACCATATAATTACCAGTAATAAAGACATAAAGTCAGTGTACTTCCTCTTGGGTTTAACATTATAAGATATGATTTTTTTTATGTCATGAGATGAAATATTCTTGACATATTCTAACAATACTGATGGAATTCAATCAAAATACAGTTTTCCTAAGGATACTTGTGGCATAACCACTTGATATAAACAATCAAAACCTTCCTCAAGCATAAGTGTTACTAGGGAGGAAGAAAATATTTTCAAATGACAAAGGACCAAGCCGAGCAACATAAAAAACATGTTATAAAAACCAGCTCTGTCCAGCGAGACCAACCAGTTGGGGTGGGAACTGGTAGCATAGCAGGTCTAAACTCATTATATTGGATTGAATACGTCACTGAACTGAAGTAATCCGCACTAAATCATCTGGCTTATTGGTTAAGCAATGACCCAGAAAGTATGACTCGTACTGGTTTTTAAATATTTATTTTTTAATTCATGAGTTTGACATTGCCAAGCAGACCTTCACATTGTCCAACAAAAGCTGACACGCATCCCTGTGCACACTGACTAAGCCTGTATGCGGAGTGAGTTTGCCTTCCCAAGGGAATGATTGGCAGAGAATGAAAATGCAACTGAATTTTAAAGACCTGCGTCAATATGATTGTGGCATGCATAGAAAAGGCTAAATATCCACTTGTCTAGTCTGAGAACGTTTTCGTGGACGTAAAAAATCCTTGCATCCATCTTACGCAAATGTTTTACAACAAATTCAGTGTCTCAAAACTGGGCAAAAACTTTCGTCATCTCCATGAAGCTACAATAGGCATGTAGTCGCACAGACTGTGACTACTTAAATCATACAGGGGCAGAGAAAATAGAAGCCAAAACATAAGAAAGAAAGTATAACATGCCCAAAGAGTAACCATGACATCAAATATAAATGTTTTCATTTCATATATGTTTCTCAAGTTGGCCCAGTTCACTCCAATTCGCCAAACCGAATAATCCACAGGAATTAAACCACCACACTTATTTTTCATGTGTCAACCAGGCAAGACTATAATGTAAAACGCATGGCAACTTAAAACTCAGCATAAGTAGAGTTAATAGATAAATACACAATTTCAGCAAATGAACATGCTACAAAAAAATCAGTAGTACCAGAGGCATGTATATCAAACCTGTTGAAGGAGAGCGATCCTCTGATTAGTGGCGGCCATGACGAGAGCACAAAAGGGAAAGCGAGAGGCTTTCAAGCTGTTACTCATCTTAAACCCTTCACTGGCGCGAATGCTGCCACCCCAGCAAACAAAATTCTCGTTCACAAAGGCGGCAATGGTCTCGGAACAGAGAGTCCTGTGGCAAAACGACGGCGTATCGGGGTGATCGGGGGAATGCAAGTAAACGAAGAGAAGCTTGAAGGAATTGCGCGAGCGCTGGAGCGCGTCCATGAAGCCCTCGCCGACAAAATTGGGCCCGGAAGAGCCGTAGTCCCTCTCGAAGGCAGCAACGAAATCCATGGCCTCGGAAGTAGCGGCCGGGACGGAAACCAAGGGGGCCGAGGAGGAGGAGGAGGGGGCCGAGGCCAGGCCCACCAGGCCGAGGGAGTAGGAAAGGACTCCCCCGGCGGCCCAGAGGCCCAAACCGATCGCGCCGGAGATTAACCCTAGACTGCCGGAAATAACGGAAACGGGTAGCGTGATGAGTTTCCAGGCGAGACCCGGAGGCGGTTGGGGTAAGGGTTGGTGATCGGGTGCGGAGGGAAGATGATTGTTAGGGTGAGGTTGCGGAGGAGTATCGGTGTGGTTTACTGAAGTGGTGAAGGAAGAGATTGCAAGTTCCAGGTCCCAATTGTGAGCAGCAAGGATTTCAGTGCAGAGGTCTGCATCTTCTAAACCTGTTATCGCTTGGAAATACGCCAATTTATCTGCTACATCGCCCATTTTTCTTCCTTCTTCTTCTTCTTCTTCTTCTTCAAATCAATCCTCAATCAAACACCAATTTTCCACTCTCTTTCCTCTCTTTAGGGTTTACTTTCTCCATCATTCCTTCCTCTCCATCAAATTTATTCAACTCCCAACCGCCTTTTCTTTTCATCACCCCCAAATATTTTTCTCATCTTTTTTCTATTTTTCATATTATAACAATATTTCATTTCATATTAACAAATCCTAACTTTCTCAAATTTTAATCTTTTACAATCATTTTTACTCACTCTTTATCTTTCAAATTATTATTCAAAATTATTAGTAACGAATCTAACCATTTCATCTATTATCTTTAACATATTTATCAACTATAAAAATAATTATTCATTCTTCATAATTTGATTTACATGAGATAAGTTAGAATTTGTTGAAGATAAACTCACATAATAATATATCTATAACATGGACGCATATTTTAACTTCTTCAATTGATACTTATATTGTTTCTTTTATACATTGCAAAAATTACTCATATGAGTAAATCAAATAAAAAAAATATGGTTCTGAACACGTGTCACACTTTTATAATTTTTCTAAATAATTATCAGAATAATATAATGGTTATAAAGTTTTAAAAATTTCATAAATAGTCAAAAATTGAAAGGGTTCTAGAATTTTTATAATATACATGGAAAGTTACGGGAATAAAAAAATTACAAGTAAATAATAACTTTTTGATAAATAAAACATTCTACAAAATTCAATTCAAATTTGTAAGTGGAGTAAAACTATTATTTTAAATTTTTTTACTGATCTTTAAACCTACTAAAAAAAATCATTAAATATAAATTAATTTTAGAAATAAAACATAATTATTTATTATATTTATTAAATTATATATTATTTTAAATATTAAAAAATGTATTGATATAAAAATTAATTATTATTATTAATAAGTAGTTTTGAAATGGATATTTAATTAACTATCTAAATTTTAACTATTAATTATTTAAATTTTAAAGTTGGTATCTAAAAAACCTTATAACTAATTAGATATAAATTTATAAATTATTTATCAATAATATAAAATAATATTTAGTTAATATGACAATTAATTATCTTTTATTTTTATTTAATGATTATATATATATATATATATATATATATATATATATAACTTAACTTATTAATATAATCAATTTCATTTACATGATTCTATAATAAAATTTAAATTTAATTTAGTATAATTAGTTTATTAAAATTAACTACTTGTCATGATATAATAAAGTTATTATATGTAATATTAAAATCTTATTTTTAAGATAAAACTCATAGTTATTTTGAAATTTAATATTTCTTATAAAATATTATTTTTAAAACGTAACTTAGTTAAGAGAGATAATATATATAAATTGTTAATAATATGAGAATTTTCAACATATTAAAATAAATACTTTTAGTCAAAAACTAAATTGGGTACAATCTCCCTCCAATATATTTTTCATTTCACTTATGATTAAATATGGTTAAAAAATATTTTAAAACCAATTTCACATTATCAATGATTTTGTTATTTATAAATTTTATTTTGTCTTTTTGTTTTAAGTTATTTACTTATGAAATTGAGAAACTAACAAATTATTTTATCATAATCAATTGTCTTTATTAACTTCTCAACTTGTTTATCATTAGATGTCCAATATGTATGTGTTGATCCTTAAACATAACTCGATTCGACATTTTCAGTGTCTCTAGATCGACTTTACATTTTGAGTTTTTTTTTTTTATCTCACCCCTGAGCTTTAAGTGTATCTAGATTGATTCTACACCTTGAGTATCTCTAACTCAATTCCACACCCAAAGCATATCTAACTTAGCCTTACATTTTCAACATCTTTAACTTAGCCGCATATTTTAAACATTTCTAGTTTGACTTCACTCTTAAAGTCTCTTTAGCTTGGTTTCATGCCTTAAGCATCTACAAACCCAATTCAATGCCTTAAGCGTATCTAATGTGGATCCACGCCTTAAACATCTCTTGTTCAGTTCCACGCCTTGAATATTTTTAGCTTTGTTTTATGCTTTATACCTCTTTTGAGAAATGTGTAGTTCGACCTCACTCCTAAATCATATTTAGCTTAATTTTGATGCCTAAAATATCTTATAACTCTCATGCATAAAACATTTTTAGCTTCAACCATATACATCTCTTGTTCGAGTTCTCACTTTTAGAATCTTTAACTCAACTTCATAACATAAGGATCTTTATCTTGGTCTCATGTCTTGAGCATCTTTAACTTGATCTCATTTGAGTAATTCTTTATTCAGAATTTACTATATTTGAATTTTCAGAAGGTAAACATAATGTTTTATTGAGCATAAACATCTAACTTCATTATTAAAGGAATCAAATTGTATCTAGTATAACCATTACATTTGACCAAATACAAATATTGGGGCTCACTAATAAAGGCATCAAACCATATCATCGAACTATACATTGTATAAGCATTACACTATATTATATCAATTCAAAAGATAAATGTCATCATTTACCAAGTGTAAACATTGAACTTCAGTATAACTTAGATATTGATCTAAAACATCACATTATTAAATATACAAGTTAAGTCATAAGCATTGACTTATACCAAACATTAGCATCTAGTTATGCCACATATAGAGTTATACTAAATATAAGCATTCAATTTATACATCAAGTTATACTTAAGTATAAGCGAGCATGAACATTATTCTACCATCCATCATAACATAATCTAAGCATTGTCTTCTATGAGTTGGAATGACACATTTAATCGTTAATTATTTTTTATGTTTTGTAATATCAAATTAAATCATTTTTATAATACTTTAACTTAGTTTTCAACTAGTTCTCAATGTCACATTTAACTTGAGTTATTCTCACAAATTTGTTTTGGAAACTTACCTTAAATTAAATTAGTAGAATTTTTAATTGATTTTATAAGGTATTACATTTATAAAATATATAGAGAAAAATATTAAGAAGTTTTTTATATTTTTTCTTCACATTTTGAGTTCATCATCTTTTTAATAGTAAAACTTAAAACTCATTATTTCTATTATTAATTTTTTACCATACGTTATATTCCATTTCTACTCATGTTTTACTTATTCTGTTTCATTTATGAAAAAGAAAATAACTCTCTCTTGTCCTATTTGACGATAAAATATTAGTTTTATGGTGTATTACTTCATATACATTAGTTTTTACTATGATTTTTTTTTTTCATATGCAGAGAATGTTTGAAATATAAAAATTTGAATACTTATATCTAATCTTCTTTTCCAAGCTTTTAAACTCTAACCACTACAAAAAAAAGTTTATTATCGTGGGCCAAAAACAAACGTTAAGTATGAAAAAACTATGCAAAATGGTCATTATCGTTGGCATAGCGTGGATAAGAATTTTGAAACTAATATACTCGACGTAAAGATATTGGCGGGTGTGGGCGACACATGGCAGGTGTTTTTTGCGTAGGTCAAGCGTGGGCTTAGCCTACAAGAAGTTTAGAAATTTATAAAAAATTGTGAGCTTGACCCACGCTTAGCTCACACAAAATTATATTAGCGTGCGCCAAACCTTCAAAATGTCCAAGTAATTATAAAAATTGTGAGTTTGACCCACGCTAAGCCCACACAAAATTATATTAGCGTGGGCCAAGCCTTCAAAATGTCCAAGTAAAGTGAGTTTAGCTACGACGAATGTAGGTTGTTGGCCACAAATTAGCGTGGGCTTAGCCTTCAAAATATTTTTTATATTATTTATTTGAAAAAGTGTAGGATTAGCCTAGAAGTTTGGCACGTAACTAGTTTCAATTTAAAATATATTTTTATTGAAATAAATCAATTTAAAAAATAAAATTATTTTTTTATTAAAATAAATCAATTTTAAAATTACATTAACTAATGTGAAATCAATTTTAAATTACTTTATTTCTCTTTTTCTTATTACATTTATTCTATTTTTTACCTATTTCATT
>Ga0123342_1008238_pt1 | contig 13266 bp, 6 predicted proteins | sample Turbeawhitnodule_FD_89960 | JGI IMG/M metagenome (GOLD analysis project Ga0123342, IMG submission 89960) | Root nodule microbial communities of legume samples collected from Mexico - Turtle bean Mexico white nodule | ecosystem: Host-associated > Plants > Roots > Nodule | place: Mexico: Nepantla...
ACCCTAGATCACTTACAACACAACCAAAGAAGTGACTTTGATCCCCTCAAGACACACACTTCCTTTGGTCCAGCACAACACCACTAAGAATGTTGATCTTGATCCCCTCAAGAACACACAACACTTCTCAGCTATACACACAGAGTTTCTTTCAAAATACAAAGGATTACACTTCTTACAGAACAAATCTGAAATCAATACAAGATGAAAATCCTATCTCACACTCTTTGATCAATGCAATCTCTAAGCAATTCTCAATTTTTTTTTTCAAAAGCTCAATCTGTTGAAAAACTCAAATCTGTTTTTCTGTATTAAAACAAAGTTGTTTGTTGCATAATCTTAACAAACTATTAATTGCATTTAAAGATTGGTCAAAGCATTAAAAACTGGAGCGTAAACAATTGTAAAAACATTTAATGCTCAGTCAAAGCACAAAACAGTTTTATGTTATGGTCCCAAAACAAACAGTCGGTTGTTTCCACGATTCAATCGGTTGTTTTGGTTTGACAGTAAGTCAACCATCAAAAACAATTTTCAACCTTTCTAAAAACACCTAAGTATAAAACAATCGGTTGTTTCGACAAAACAACAGGTTGTTTTTCACTTTAGTTTGAAAAACACTTTTCAATTAAAAGGTTTGAGAATGCTTATGCTTTGGATTCAATCAAGAGTGGATATATACAATTAATCTACCCCAGATCCTATCTAAAGACAGCTAAGCAACAACAAGCATAACCAGCCTTTCATCAACCTTCAAAGGGTTTGGATTCTTCAAAGCTTGAACACACTTGGTTCAACAGTAATGACATTATAAACTTAACTGCGTATGTTACTTAAAAATCTACTAATGTGGTTTTTTGTATTAATCAATTCATGGCGTGGATATAACATACTCAAAGGTCGATCCAATTCAAATTATCAAAATATGACATGGTTAATACTAGAAGTTTGTATTTTTTGTATTTCTCTTTTCATTGTTTATCAATATTAACTTTTAATTTCTATTGAATTATAGAGTAATAGACAATTGAGAGGCTACGAGTGTGGCTATTACGTTATGGAATTGATGATTATCATTGTAAGAGTAGGTATTCAAAGTGATTGGGAACAAGTAATAATATTTAAATTATTCTTTATAATTCTTTAACATATATGTATCTTAACACTAATTAATGTGAACCTTATTTTATAATGTAGTTCTTTATGGATGAGAGCCCACTACCTTTGCCTGCCATAGAATATGTAAGACATGCTTGGGCCATATATTTCCTTAATTTGTATAAATCTAGGATAGCTAATTAATAGTATAGGAATTAGATAGATAGATATGAATATGCTATTAATGTTTGTAATACATTTTTATCAATATATATAATTCGATTCTCTGAATTTATGTATTTGGCTGGTTGGGTTTTAATTGAACAAGTCAATTTAGATGGGAAATAACATTAAGCAGAATGAACTAAAAAAAATCCCATAAAAATGGCGGTTATGACCAAAACCCCCATTTTATACCTCTTGGGAGGGTATAAAATGACGATTATGGTAATAACCACCGCTTTAGTGCACCATCTGTGGTGAGGTGAAGGATGGTATAAAATGACGACTTTTACCATAATCGTCATTTTCTACTCATGCATGTATTGTATATACAAGTTTTGGGTAGGTGTAAAACGACGGTTACGGTCATAACCACCGTTTTAGTGTAACATTAACACGAAAGTCAAATAGTCGTTGTCTTTGCTTAAAGAGAATAGACTACGTGTTGAAACACAACGGTCCGAGAGCCGCTGTTTTAATGCTAAAATAACTGCCATTTTTCACCAAGTTCTTGGGCTTCTGGTGAGATAGGGTGTTGTATTCTTGGCACTTTAAGCATTTCGAATAAATTGTGTGCAATCACCTTGCATAGTCGGTCAGTAGTATCCTGCCCTTAGCACCTTAGCAACCATTGTTCTTAAACATAAGTGAGTTCCACAAACCCCCTCATGTATTTCGCGCATGACATAGTCGGCTTGATCTTGTGATATACATTTTAGCAATGGTCGAGTGTATGCTCATCGGTAAAGGTCGGATCCAATGAGGACAAACTGAGCGGTTTGTTGCCTCACTTTTCCTGTTTTGCGCCACATTCACCACTTTTCCTCAATTGTCATGCATTCGTCCATACTAACACTGGATTCTTGAGGTTAACGTAGATTACCGACCCGATGGAGCCCTTTCTTTTTAATTGTGGCTAGTCACGAAAGCATGTCGGCTCTGGTATTATGTTCTCGACGGATATGTTCGATTTGAACGTTTTTTAATTTAGACATCAAATTTTGAATGAGGTGATAATATTTTTTAACAAATATTCTTTGACTTCAAATTCTCCTTTAAGTTGTTTGCCCACAAGCTGAGAGTCGCTTCTATAAATAAGTTGTTGAACTTCCATGTCATGTGCTAAATTGAGGTCGGCTAGAATGACCTTGTATTCAACTTGATTATTTCATGTTTTAAAATCAAACTTCAATGCTTGCTCAAGAAGAATATCACCCGGGCCCTCGAGCACTAGTCCTGCTCTGCATGATTTGCTATTGGATGATCCATCCACATGTAAAGTCCATTGGGGATCATCAGCCTCGGTCAAACGAGGGCTAAGTTCAACTGTAAAATTAGCTAAAGCTTGATACTTAATAGCCCTCTTGACTGATATTGAATATGAAACTCAGACCATTCTATTGCCCATCCAATCATTTGTTCGGCCAAATCAAGCTTGGCCAGAATTTTCATAATCGGGTAGTCAATCTGGACTATTATGCGATGATTTTGAAAATACATTTGCATTCTTCGTCCGATGACCACTAGTGCCAGGACTACCTTTTCAATCATTTGGTAACGAATCTCGGCTTCGTGTAGCACTCGGCTAACGAAGTAGACCAGTTGTTCTTCTTTTTCAACTTCTTGCACTAAGTTTGCATTGATCGCCTCCTTAGATACTCTGAGATATATTATTATGGACCCCTGAGCGTTCAAATTTTGAATGACTGGGGGAGTTTCTAAGAAATTTCTTGCAGAGGTGTAAGGTACGCTTTAATCAGTTTATCACTATACACTCTTAACACATAGTACTTACTTATCGTCGGAGTACCTTTTTCAGGTCAAACCTGACCGAGTACCAAAAATTAAAGAAGAAGACTTGAAGTAAGGAGCGAGGAGGCAACCGACACATCAACAATTGTGCATCCAATTTCAAGTACTATCTAGGCCCACTTTGTCTATACAAATACATTATTAAACTACTACTTAAAATTTTCATAACACATAAGTAATTCATAAGTATATTAGATAAATTACAAGAAATCATATTATTGTAATTCATAAAAACCTTAAAACAAAACATGAATTTTCATTATCACAATAACTTGTTCATATAGATCATTCCTTGATGTACATTTTTCTAATATTTACATACTAAGTTCAGTTAACATAAATGATCAATTTATAACTGCTAACTTTATTATTTTTATCATCCATTTACGACCTTTGTTAGATATAAAAGCAATATTATGAGTAAATATTTTGATATCAATATATATTTCAATTATTTACTATATATAAAATTAAAAAAAAAAATCCTATGTCTTAATTATTTTTCACTAAAAATCAAAATTCTAGTTATGAATGACTAAAATCTAGAATTAAAACCTTTATAAAGAGTAAATTTTTCTAGTATGTGTACTTAAATGGTATCGTATCTCAACTCTACAACTAATGCAACAAATTCTAAATTTGTTGTTGTCAAATGAGTTACTTCTAAATTTGTTTCTTAATACTTAGTCTTGTAAAATTGTTTTTAATCTCTTCCAAGTAATGAATAAAAGGTTCAAGAGTCCTCTTTGGTTATCTTGGCAGTGAATATTGTTGAATCTATCTTAGGTGATATTTTCTTAAAAGGAACCAACTTGGTCTTTAAGTTCTAGGTTGAAAAGATGAATAAGGAAGAATCATAAAGTGAAGACGATGAACCAATTCAAATTTTCAAGAGACTGAAATGTCATCTTAAAACTAGAGTGAAAGCCAATAAGATGACCTTCAACCTAAGAAAAAGTAATGGTAGTGATGTGCATCAATATCATAGGATTTTGTTTTAAACTGATGTGAATTGATTTTAGATGTTTTCATTTATGGTGACACTTTTACTTAAAATTAGAATTTTAGCAATTAATGGTGAGGACCTAAGGAAGATTCCCAGTGGACACAAACTTAACCAAATGGTTAAGTAAGTGTGAAGGTTCACTTCACAAAGACAAAGATGGAAAAACAAGATATGGTGAATATGGAATGCAATTGTAGAAATGAGAAATGAAATGGGAATATGGTAAGCATCAATGGTGGTCATCGCCAAACCAAATGATGATGCATACTCAATAAATGAGCCAAAACCCAAGAACACAATTCAAGGACAAATATAAAATTCAAGAGAATAAATGGAATGGAAAACTGGAAAGGAAAATGGAAGAAGGAACTTAAGGAAGGGGTGGTGAGAATGATCACACCACTTGGGGTGTGGAGGCCACCAAGATGAGTGGAAGAGCCGCCACTTGAGAGTCTCACACTCCTCAAGATAAGACCATGTAAAGAGGAAACAAGCCTCACTATAAGCTCTCACAAATTGTGTATAGTTTCTTTACTTCTCAAAATTCAACTTTGAAAATACAATGGGTAGGCCTCCTATTTATTGGTGAAGGAGTCTTGGAAAACAAGCAAGAGGGGTAGGATAGGAAAAGGGAAAAAATTGGCAGCCTTAGGGTTTGACTAAGTCAAACCCACACCCTAGGCTTGTCCTTCTAAAAACTAGGTCAAATTGTCTTCCTAAAGGGCTAAGAACAAGCTAAAATGATAATTCCACTCCCTATTATGCTAAAGCCACCTTATTTTAGCCTATCTTTGCTATTTGGACCCCTAAGTGAGCCCAAATTATTTACAAACATATTCTATATTTTAAGAAGACCAAAAGGAATAACTTCTGATATTCGGGTTTATAGCTTATTCTTCTTTTGCTGATTCTTTCTTGAGGCTTGGTGGGGCCTGACTTTATATCTTTTGAGATGATTGACCCTTTTGGGAAATGCTTGTTGTGTCCTTAGTTATTTGTCGGTTTGTATCATAAACTCACAATGTACTTCCTTAGGTTACTATTGAGAGTTTCTTTGTTTTTTGTTTTTCTTCTCATGGGTTTTGTCTAGTTCCCTCATTTTTTTTTCTTTTTTCTTTTTTGGTTTTATGCTATTTTTCTTAAGTACTTAAACGATTTGATAATTTCTTAAGTAAAATAATTTTTCCCATCAATTTACAACCTTTAAAGTTTGTTCTTATTGTGGATAAGTTGTCCTTCTTCCGAGGTGTATGTGAATATTATAGGAATCTCCGAGTTGTTCCACCGAGTGGTGATACACCTGCAGAAAATTCTCCAACGATCAAGTTAGTAAGAATACAAATAATTTTGTAGTTGAGTAATGAAATAAGATAAGAGCTACTTCTTGAGAGGATTGAGGTATTTATAGACTCAAGGGCTTAAGTAGAGACCCAATTAAGTGGCTACTTTGTTGTAACCGTTTAGGCCACGTTCTTCCCTACGTGTGGCCTATCATTAAGATGACTTGACAGTTACTTGATAGTTGAGGTCGAGCTTTGAGTAACGTGATGTCGAACTATAAGGTGAACTGTCATAACTGTTTTAACAGTTTTTATCCATTAATATATGATATATTATAAATCCCATATTACATAACTTTTTTAACTTTTAGAAATATTTTTTAGGTATTTATATATGAGATATTTTTCACCCTATCTTACTTTAAAGATCACTTTGAGTTTCAAACCCACAACATTAATAAAAAAAAATCATTTTTTAAATTATTACTTGTAATATCTTCCAAAATAATTTTTTTTTAACATGTCGATCAAAATAATAATTGTATAATAACTAAGAACATGTCAAAAAATAAATGTTAAAGATGAGGAGACACAATCTTTCGTGTCAAAATTCTTGAAACAACGTAATGAAATATATACTATGCTACTTAGAATCAGTTAAAAAAATACAAACTTTAAGAATTAGATAATATTAATTAAGATTTATATAAAAATTATAAAATGTATTTAAAAATTATAAAATATAATACATTTCTCAATACGAATAGAATGACAAAATTTTCTTAATATTATAATTTTAGACGGTTTAAACTTTGAATAAGAATATATATATATATATATATATATATATATATATATATATATATATAATATGAGTGAGTAATATAAGGTAGAAATTTTTCTTTCTTTTAACCATTTTGATTTTATTTTTACAAAATACTTATTTTACTATATTATATATTTTTATTTTAGTAAGAATAGATTTGATTTAATAGTGATTTCATATTTACATCTAAAGGACCTGGAATTCTACCTGATGGGCTTTGAGCCCGTTCTATTCCACAAATGAAACCCAAGTAACTAACTAAATAAACAAGTAATGTTCCCGAGTCGAAAGCCACGTGTCTTACACTAACCGACTCCATTAAAGTTACCACGTGTCATACATTAACCGAGTCCTTTAAGTTGCCACGTGTCATACATTAACCGAGTTCTTTAAGTTGCCACGTGTCAGGAACATGGAACTCTCCAACCCCTTCTTTATCCAATCATTCCCTTGTAATCACACACGTTGCACTTCCTACTGCACCTTTTAGCACATGTCCTCTTCCATGCAAACCCATCACCTCCACCTCTTCTTCTTTTTAACTACATAAATTCCCTTCCGCACCCCCACAATCTACATTCTACTGCTACATTACACCACTTCAACAAAACTACTTACCAAACAACAACATGGCGTCTCAACAGTTGACTCGCAGAGAAAACGCCACCACCGAGAAACGGGTTCACCTTCAGAAGGACACGGTTCCCAAAATGGCTACCCAGTTTGAGAACCTTGCAGGGAAAGCTAATGAATCAGATATCACTCGTGGGAAAGAGCCTCCGCAAGCGTTACAAGGTGGAGATCAGGTCAAAAGGCATGCAGGGAAAGCCGCTGGTGACGTTGGTGGACGTGGGAGAGACAGAGAGACTCAAGAGTCCCTATCTGACAAAGTGAATGATGAGGGTCACAAAGAGAAGGTAAGGGACCATGAGCCAAATGTAGTTGGAAACGAAGGGAGAGAAGGTGATGGCGGTGTTCGTGCTGTTGGGAAGTTCGAAATGAAAACTGAAGGGGGAGAAAGAGGGAACAAGGATAGAGAAGAACTGGAACCACGAACCAGAAAGGTTAAAGGAAGAACACAAAGAGGAAGAGAAAGTGAAGGACAAGTAGTGGCAGAGAAAGGAAGAGGAGGAAAACTTGGTGCTGAAAATGAAGGTGCTAGTGCAACCGCGACGATATCTTGTACGTTGGAAAAAGGTGACAGTAATACTCAGAAACCAAGAGAAGAGAGTGAAAGTGAAAAATCTACTTTGGAACAGGTTTTAACCAACACAGATAACGCTTGTAACGACCTGAAGAAGAGGTACGAGAGAACGAAGCAAGCAGCGAGTGAGACGCTGAACAGCACAGCACAAATCGCAACACAAGCGAAGGACGCAGCGGTTGAGAGGGGTCAACAAGGCTATGCTGTAACCAAAGACACCATTTCAAGCGCCGCAAAAACCGCTTCGGAAAAAACTGCGCCGGTGGCAGAGAAGACCAAAGGGTACACACTTCAAGTGGCGGAGAAGGCCAAGAGTGCGGGTGGCACGACAGCGAGTTACGTCGGAGAGAAAGCGGGCCAAGCGAAGGACGTTGCCGTGGAAGGTGGGAAGAGTGCGGCCGGATACGCTTCGAAGGTGGCTGCAGATTTGAAGGACAGGGCGACGGTGGTGGGGTGGACGGCGGCCAATTTTTCGACGGAGAAGACGGTGGAAGGGACGAAGATCGCGGCCCATTTGGTTGAGGGGGCGGCGGGGTATGCGGGACAAAAGGCCGCTGAACTTGCTTCAATGTCGGTAGGTGCTGTCAAAGGTTTGGCTGCTTCAGCTGGTGAGTCTGCTAAGGGATACACTGCAAGAAAGAAAGAAGAAGCGCAGAGGGAATTGGAGGCCAAAAGAGCATCTCAATCTCAGGTTCATTTAATATAATCACTCTTATTTGTCATATTCTCATTAAATCAAAATTAGTTTCTTACTTCAATCATCCGTGTTAGCTATTTTACTTTAGTAGTACTATTTTCTAATCAGAATTGGTACAATTTTGGTTATGGACAAAATTTGACAAAGAGTTTTAGATGTTTGTAATACTGTTTCTAATCTGGTATTCCTACCAGATAGACAGATGAACTTTGCACACCTCATGAATCGGAATGTAGAACCAAGATACATGATCAAGTACAAGTTATTAGTATTCAACTTCTGGAATTGAGGGGTTGTGTTTGTTTTGTGTACTTGTTGAAGTAGGAGTGTAAGAAAAATGTGTTTCAATTAGCCTTTTGGAAGACTATAAACTGAGAATTGGCACTTTGATTTAGATAGCTGAAGAGACGCAATCGGAAGGAATTGGCGAAACTGTGAGCCAGCATGCCGAAAAACCGAAGACAGGTGGGGAAAGCTCTCAGCAGGAGGGAAGTGGAAGCGCTCCGTTGACAGCAATAGGCGAAACCGTGAGCAATGTTGGGGCGAAAGTGAAGAAACCATTTGTGAATCTTATGGGATCAGGAGAAGGGACCGAAGAAGAAAGCGGGAATGAGAGAAGTGGAGGGCATGAACAAGGAAAGGGTATGAGTGGTCAAACATTGAAAAGCGTTAGTGAGAAGTTGGGTGATGCCAACATCACTGATAACATCACCTAGGGAGGAAGCGAGGTGTCAGGAGGAGCCGGTGGAGTGTTGGTGGAGAGGGTGAAAGAGAGTTGAGTTGAGTCTACGTGAGCCCTTGTGTTTTAAGGTTTAGTTTTATGCCATACTTAGTTTCTGTAATTTTCATGTTTTGGGTTTTTGTGACTAAATAAGAATCTCCTTTTTTAGATTACCAAGAACTGTTAAAATATGTGTCTGGTCGTAAACAATGAGTGTGGCTTCCTAAGCATGCAAAATAAGGTGCTACAAAATTACTAATTGTGTTCTCCAAATATCATTCATCCTTGGTTTAAACATATTTTACAAGCTACCATCGGATATCAATTAAACTTCTTTGCTGTGGTTGGGAACTTGCACGAGTGATGGCGGTTAAAACAATTTTTAATGTTAAAACATGATTGGATACAAATTAATTGAGGTGAATATCTGTCAATCAACATAGGAATCCATCATCTCTAAAGAACTTTATATGGTGATGGTGTAGCATTAATTTGACATGCAACTAATACTTTATAAAAGAGTTTTCATGGTTACCATCAATGGAAATTTATCTTATTTTAAAGCAAGCAGATGGAAGGAATTCAGAGTAATGTACAAGTTCGTGTTTATGAACATGAATAATTATTAGTTGATACCCTGTTCAAGTGAAACAGAGAACTAATGAATACTTGCCTTTCACCATATTTTTGAGCCTTTCAAGAGTCCCAAATGGGGCCAAAGGCAGGGATGTTAGCCCTCTTGCATGCCCTAAGGACGTCTCTACTGCCTTCAGGGTTGCTTGTGACGATAACAACTTCAACATTCCACCTAATGGCTGCATTCACGCTTATCTCAGCTACATTGGGACGACCAGAAATTGCTGTGTCATGCACCATAACTTTCTCTTTCGGGTATTTGTTGACCAATTCTCTTATCTCCTTTCCAAAGTTCAATTCAATATCCTTGGCCACCCAAATTAAGCACACATTAGCTTTACTAGGCTGCAAAAGAAATGACAAGAACACACAAATCCCTGACCCTGTGGCAACCAACAACACCCTTTGATACAAATTCACTAGGTAAGGCAAGCCTGCAAAATGCATGGTGCGGACCCAAAGATGCTTTGGTGGGGCACTAATCAAGGACTTGGTAAAGTCACCAACTGCACCAGCAAGCATCATGTGCTCTTTCTTTCCATCAGATATGATCCCAAAGGCATGCCATTCTGACAAGGGCGACGGACTTACTCTCCCTAGTAAACCTGCTTTAACACCCCCTTCGAACCTGATGATTGAGGCGTGGCTCGATGGAGCTGACACACAAACTTGTTTCCTTCTAACACTCAGCCAAGGAATGAGAATGAGAATTGTGATAGCTAAAGTGAACCAGAACTCTTGCTTCTTGACCACCTTAGACATGGTCAAGTCATAAGTTTGTGAGCTAGATTCATAGCTTATGGAGAGAAGAATGAATAGCCAGAGAAAGACGAGAGCCATCCATCCAGCAAAACGGTGGATTCTCTCAAAAACATTGTGATGAAGGTGGCGGACAAGAGGAAAAGCTGCTAGGGAAGAGAATAGAATGAGTGAGAGGATGATGAAAGCAACCCCTATAATCTCTGGGGAAGTTTTGTCTTTGTTTTTCAAAGTAAGAACTAGGGAATAAACAATCCAGGCTATAGAAGAAACCCCACAACCACTATGGATTCCTCCAACACTTTGAAGGAATGAAGTGGTGGCAGTTTTGATTCTAAGAGAAACACAAGGCCTCCCAATGGTCTTCACAACCAACCAGAAAACAACTCTCAAAAATGCCTCACTTCTACACAGTGTTAGAGCTAGAATGTTCCCAATAGAGAACAGTGTAGCTCTTGTCTTGGCGTAAGGGAAATACCCTACTGCTGAAAGAGCCAACGCCACCACATTCAAGGCCACGCAAACCATAAATAGCCCTTTGTAGAATGTGAACTCTTGATCTAGCAGAATTATGGACAGCCTTGACCTCTTTGGTGGATCAGTTCTGGAAACTAGCTTTTGCACCTTAACACCATTAGCTTTATCAGATTTTTCTATATCTTGAAGTTCAGCTATGAACTCTACCTCAAAATCACTATCATCAATGTCGATGTCACAGAAGTGGCTGCTGGCCCTGCTCCGAGTTGGACTAATTGTATGAGGTTGAGGAAGAACTTTGAATGAATTGGTTCGAGTCCATGGAAGCCAAAGCCAAGTTCCAATTTGTTCCTGCTTTGTTGGTGATACAATTGCAAAGGGGTTGCTTCTATTAGGATTGATTTCAAATGCTACCCCACGACAACTTGAAAACCTGGCTATCTTTATCTCTGTGCTTTCCATTGCTTATGAATTGATAAGCTATTGGGTTGAGTCTAGCAATGATAAATAGATAATATCATAATCCATTGCAGCAATAAGTGATGGAATTTCTTAAGAGGGTTGCATGTTAGCTCTTAGATAAGGAAGGCTTATAATGTATGCTAAAACCTCTTAAAACACTTACGTGAAATTCTCTTAATTATAGAAAATATTAAATTAAGGAGGGTGAAATTCTCATGTATACTATTTTTTTTATTTTTTATCAGCTCATGTATACTATAATAAAAGCTATAATGTAGAGTTAAGATTAATTTGAAATGGAAAATGTTATCATGTGATCTCAAAATTCAATCTTTTGTAATCATTCATGCCATAGCATTTAACTATTATCCTAAGGTCAATGGTTAACGAAATAGATATGATGATAATTATTGTTATAGGAAGGAGTGTGTGGCTAGAACTCTTGGTTAGTTATTTATAGTATAGTAATCTTTTGGAATATCAAGGCAAATATTAATAAAATGAGAGAATGCTGATTAATTAGCAGAAGTATGATTATTTAACACTTGCTATTCAGATTAATTTCGTTATATTACTGCTTGTTCAAACATGATAAGCTCTTCAATTAGTACACAGTGTATTCTGACAAAATAAACAATAGGCACATTCAGTGCACGTTCGAATGTGCTGATATACCCACCAAATCTCTTTGATATTGTTGGTGAGGTCCTACGAACGTAGCATTAATGTTGGCCATAACCATAAGTGACACAAATTCTTGTAGTTTACATTATAACATTTTTCCGACAAATGAAACAAACGAGCGGAATCTAATTTACAAACATTAATGAGCCTCAATCATCAGTTTGTCGAAAATGACAGACTAATAGCTTTTTGGGGATGTTCGTGAAACACGAGGAATAAATTTGTTGTTACTCTTATGGCAAATTCTTCTTCTATATCCATGCAACTCCATATTAATTTGTAAAAAGTTAAAAAATCTTTAATTATAACTTCACACTTTTTTTTAAAAATAACTTCAGTTGCATTCACATATATCTCTTTTTTCCTCTAGCATACTTCATTTCTAGCAGTAATATTTCTATTTTTCTGCAGTTCTAGTATTTGATAGAGGAATTCCATCATGTGAGTGTTATCAGAAGATTAAAAAAAAATTTGTTATATTTTACATTCTCTAATGTGAAAATAAATTTTTATTTTATTTTTTTAATTCATTTTTATGTTTATATTGAATTATTTTTTTCTGGGTTGTGACTTTAAAAAAATGAAAATACATTCGTTATTAATAAAAATATTATAAAACTTTTCTTCAACTTTCACCAAAGTCACCAAACTTTCCTTCAACACATTTTTCACCATACTTAGAAAGTCATACTTAAAAATTTTCACCATACTTAGAAAGATACTTTTAGAACTAAAAAGAATATGAAGGTGTAGGAGGAAGCATGATGTACAAGAATAGTTTGTCTTCTTCTATGTTGGTTGAATTTTTTTTTATGTTATTAGGTTTGACCCAATTTAATTTATTTTACTAATTAAAATACCCATTAATCTTTGTCCAACAATCCAAATGAAAAATTAATTAAAACTTAATTTTGAGAAGTTAAACTTTTATTTTTCACTTATTAATGTATTTATATCTTATTTATACTTAATCATTTTTAATATACTAAAAATATTTTTTATTAAAATAAAGATAAACTGGAATAATAAAAGAGATATTCATTCTCGTATTTTTTTTTCTCTTTTACTATTTTATTCATATTTGTTCTATTTTATAATACATGTTAATGATGATAAATTGAATTTAATAAAAAAAAATATAAATTACTTAATTTCACATATAAATTAAAAAATTCAAAGTTAAGACAAAAGTAAAGTCAAGCAATATGATAATTAATATAATTTTATGTTGCGATGATGAATTGAATTTAATAAAAAAAATATATAAACTCTTATAAATTACTTAATTTCACATTTAAAGAATATAAATTAAAAATTTCAAAATTAAGAAGAAAGTCGAGCAATTGGATAATTAATATAATTTTTTGTTACATTTATCAGAC
>Ga0123342_1008239_pt1 | contig 13265 bp, 7 predicted proteins | sample Turbeawhitnodule_FD_89960 | JGI IMG/M metagenome (GOLD analysis project Ga0123342, IMG submission 89960) | Root nodule microbial communities of legume samples collected from Mexico - Turtle bean Mexico white nodule | ecosystem: Host-associated > Plants > Roots > Nodule | place: Mexico: Nepantla...
AAAGTCCATTTCGTAATATGGTATCAGAGCCATTTCGAGCCTATCCTAGCGAGTATTTGTTGGGCTTATCAGGCCACCCGCTATCGGGCCGCTATCGGACCACCCATAATATATAGTCCCACGTACGAGTTGGCAGTCTCGGCGTGAGGGGGCTGTGTTGGAGATCCCACATCGAGCCTGTTTTATGGGATTGAGTTAGGCTTAAAGTCCACTTCGTAATAGTATTTTATGTTAATAAATAATTGTTTATAACATGCATATTTTTTATTTTTATTAATGACAACTTAAAAATAGTCACAAGTAATATACCAATTGGACAACTTAAAATATAGTCACAAGTAATATATAAATAGTGACAACTTAAAATATAGTCATAACTAATATACAAATACTAACAAATTTTATATATAACACTATTAATTACATTATCACAAAATAAAAAAATATTGACTTGTGAAAAAGAAGATCATATATTTAAATATAAAATAAATTTAATAATTTTTTTTGTAAGAATGAATTTATGACATATTATTATTGATATAAATATTGTGATAATTCTAAAGTGTTATAGTGGAAATAATGAATTTCTTTCACTAAAAATTTTTGAGTTCAAATCTAAAGTAAAACAATTATTTTTTAACTTTTTGTGACAAATTAAAAATATAGTCACTATTTTTATACTTATCACTATTAATTATATTATCATAAAATGAAAATAATATTAACTTATAAAAAATCATAATTTAAAATAACATAATTTAATATTTTTTACCACTAATATAAATACATGTACTTGTAAATTTTTTATTAAATATATAAAAATAAATTTATAACACATTAATATTGAGACATATTTTAACAGAGTAATAATGAATAATTTATCATTGATAAAAATAACTATTAATTTATAAATATTTAATAAAATTATATTAATTATATTCTTATAATAAAAAAAATTATTATATCTTTTTTAGTAATTATTTATGATTCATGTTCTTAACCTTTTAATATAATTATTGTGAAATTTCTTAATTTTGTCACTATTATGAATAACATTTGTGACAAATAAAATGAGTAGTCACAAATAATAGATAAATAATGACAAATTTTATCTCACTAATTTTAATATACTTATTGTGATATTTTTTAGTTTTGTCACTATTATAAACAATATTAATGACAAAAGAAAATAGTCACAAATAATATATAAATAGTGACAAATCTTATATTTATCACTAACCTTTTGTCACTAAAACTATTTTTTTTATAGCGAATATACACCAATAAATGTTGACCGGGTCTTACCATAACTAACATTGTAAACTTAATCACGTAATTAGCAAATATTACACCATAAACAATCCATAAATCATGATTAAGAAGATGTGAGAGCCTATATGAACCTGCTCTAGTTGTTTGTCAATGTAAGTGCAATGATATTAGTATAAATAGGTAATCACCTCCAAAGTAGAGATAATAAATCTTTTATTGTTACTATATACTCTCTCACTTTAGTAAGAATTTACTTCAACATTAGAATGTAATCATAGGTACACTTGTTGAGATCACCAAATATCGAAAATGAAGAACAATAAAATAGGAGGAGAAGGCGAGAACACAGACACTATAGAGGTTTATCCGATTCTGTAGTAACAATGACCATCTAGAAAAATACGTGCTGAAGTGATACAGCACTTTCTTACAAGTAAGCTTATAATTTAAGAAAGCAAACGAACATTTCTCATATAGATTATAATTGATAATTGATTGCATCATTTTGTATTATTCTCTGACCTCTCTTTTAAGTTGAAAAGAATTACAAAAATACAAACAGAAACTGAATTTTGGTTTTCAATAGAGTTCAGTTGGGTGGCCTTCTACTGTTGTTCTGAGAAATTGAACAAGTGCTTCCAAAGCAAGGTCAGGGTCCTCATTTCTGATGAGATGCTCTGCTACCACTGCAGGGGTGACTTGTGTTTTGTCCAACAATCCTTGGATCTCTTCAAAGAGTGGATGAGGCCCTTGAATGCCCAAATAATTAGAAGCCAATACTGGAAACACCTTACCTGTGAGAAAGGACAAGTGAATGTGCATGTCCATGCGACCAGGGCGCAGCAACGCAGGGTCTATCTTCTCTTTGTGGTTAGTAGTGAATATTATAACCCATCCCCCTCCACCGCCTGACCTTAAACCATCTATGTTATTCAGCAAACTCGACAGATTAAGCTTCCCATTACCCTGCGGATTCAATTTTAATTTAACAAACCATTCTCATTACTTCAAAACTTACTTCTTTACTTAAGGGGCACGTACACATGTAAGTATATGTAAATATAATATACCTTGTCATCCGTGGTTGATCGAACATGCACCTCTTTGTTGCAATCTATGTCTTCAATCACCAGAATGGAACTGTCAGATACATGACTGATGGAACGCATGAGCTCCGAATCAGATTGAATAGAAGATAGCTCCAAATCATAGACGTCGAATTTCAAGTAATTGGCAATGGCTGCAATGAGACTAGATTTTCCTGTTCCAGGGGGACCATACAGCAGGTACCCACGTTTCCAAGGCTTTCCCACCTTGTTGTAGAACTCCTTCCTCTTCAGGAACCGGTCTAAATCATCAACAATAGCTTGCTTTAACTCGGAATCCAAGGCCAGTGAGTGGAATGTGGCAGGATGAGATAACTCCCTGTCCGTCCATCCATAAGCCTCACTGGAATGGATTTTCAGAATCCTCTTCTCAGCTTTCATGGCCTCGTATGTTTTAAGAATGTGTGGGATATACCGATCCAACACACTCTCTCTGTTGCTCTCGCTGAAGGTTAGTACAAAGGCTTTCTTACCGGAATCTCTAGAGTTTTCCTCCGAAGTCTTACGCAGCTTCCAAGTGAACTTGGAGCCTTCAAATTCGTCCACCACCTCTTCGCTTTCATCCACTGCGAGACTCAAGTTCTTTTCATTTTCTAGTTTGCAAACTCTGAGTGATTTGTAGGTTCGGGTAATCCTAGTGGGGAGGTACTCCTGCGCTGCAAGGAAAAGTTCATTGTCATCCTCACTCCAATTGATCCAGAATTGGTTGATTTTAAGAGATATTTGGTTGTTTGGTTGGGTATTGAAGAAGGCTTGTAGCTTTGAGACAATGAAGGATCGTAATTGGTGGGGTATGAGATCATAGAATGCAGTTCTTAGGAGCATGATGAATGTGGAGAAGGAAGCGTACACCTCGAACCATGATGAAGCTGATGTAAACGAAGGAAGAACTTTGCGCATTTTGGAACCTTAAAGAAAGAATACAAGAAAGAGAGGAACAAAGGATTTATGAAATTTGTGTAAAACTCACCACACATTTATATTAATTTCAATTCTTGCTGCCCAAGTATTCATTTTGTCTTTTAACCACTATTATTCGCTTTTTCTCTTAAAATTATCTTTGTATTTAATGTTTTAGTAGTATTATTATTTTTTTAGAATATGCTCTTTGTATTTAAAGTATATATATTGTTAAGCATTCATTGTTCCATTAATATTTTTCCCTTTTCTTATAGTCATTTTTGCAATTTTTGTAATCTAATTCTATGAATGGTGAGAATAAAAAGTAAGTTTACAAACTTAATTTAAAAATAAGTTTCCTCTGCAATTTATTTTAGGGAGATTAATTAACCAAGTCCGTATGTTGATATTTCATATAATAACATGATTAAAAAAACGTAATAATTTTACTATTTATTTAATTAATTTTATATATTGTAAAATTATTTTTTCACTTATGTTTTAATTTTAAAATTATATATATATATATATATATAATTTTAAAGCTGAAAACGAGTGATATTAATTAGGTTTCTTTATTTTAGAAAAATGACATATGAAGATTATCTTTTCACGCAAACAATCTAGAAATAGAAATTGCAATTAATGTTATCTTCATTACTAATTAGAATAAAGTTAATTACTTATAATTAATTAATGTCACTCTATTCATAAAATTATATTAATATTTAAAAAAAATTCCAAGTTGGGTATCATATAAATTTGATTTTGCCTGTACTAATATGAGTGGAAAAAAATTAATTAACTAGTTGAATTCAAAAACATTCTTAGCAATTAATATAAGAGATATTAGGTTTGTATACGTAAAAAAAAAAGTTCCCAATAATATTAATAGTAACAATATATACCTACATAGAGGGAATTTCTCAATATTCTCAGTATAACTGTTTGTATGTACATGTTCCTATTTTACTCTTATCAATATTTTATTAATTTATTTTAATTATTTCGTCATTTTATTATTATATTATTATCTCAAACACTTTTGTCTTTTTTTTCTCTTAATTTTATTATTTAAAAATCAAATATACTGTAACTTCTTTCAAAACTTCTTACTCTCCTTCTTAATCTCTTTTATCTTTTTTCACTCTTCTAATAATCAATTCAAATGTTAATTAACCAAAATAAACCACTTACAATATTTTGTTGCATTCATTCTTCTTATATTATTTGGTAAATTCATACACCTTAGAACCTATGATATGCATTCAATTTTTTTTTTAATTACCATTTATTTCATTAAAAAAAATACATTTAAAAAACAAATTCAAAATAGAATTAAAAAAATGATAAAAAGAAATAGTATATTATGTATCATAGTCCTTTTTAATAAATAGAAATACACATATGATAGTGATAAAAATTAAAAAAAATGTTAATATTTTAAAAAAACAAATACGCATAAGTTTACGATGAATTGAAATATTGCAATATGAATTTATAATTCATCTATACCTATATATAAAGTGGATTTTCCATTATAACTGTTTTGTGTGTACACACATTTGTTTCTATTTTTATCCTTATCAATATTTATTTTATTAATTTATTTTGGTTATTTTGTCATTTTATTGTTTTTTTTATCAGCAATAAAAAATAAATAAATGGAAACCACTTTAGGGATGGTACAACCCTTATGGTACAACACTTTACCATACTCCTACCTAGAAACACCTACCAGGACAAAGGAACAACCAAAACAAACAAAGGAAACATTAATAAACCAACCTCATACAAGTTAAAGGGTTCAAAACCCAATTAGAAGACGCAAAGGAAGCACAACGGGACTTTGCATAAATTCAAGATCAAACATTTACTTGTACCAATGCGAACACTTCAAGCGCATCTACCACACCCCTATCGAAGATGACAGAGTTCCTATGTTTCCAAATTTCACTCACAACACTAACCCAAATTGCACCCCAAACGTCATTAACCGAATCTGAAGTCTGACATAATCTGAATTGTAGAAAATTTACCATAGGATCCTTGTGAATAACGAACGACACTCCTAGCCACTCACAACAAAGACTCCAGACACGCCAAGCAAAGTCGCAGCCGGAAAACAGATGACTGGAAGACCCTTCCACCTTCCCACACAGACAACACAAGGAATTTTCAACCACCACCCCGCGCCTTTCCAAATTTGCCCTAGTAGCAATCTTATTCTCCATCACCCTCCAAGCAGTGATCAAAGCAGAAGGCAAGACTTTGCACCTCCACAACTTACTGTAAACTGGAGAAAACTCCCCAACTTTATCCTTCCTTACCTGAATATAGGCTGAGTTAACTGCAAAAGTTTGAAAACCCCCAGCCTTCCAAATCCAACTATCCGCCTTTCCCATTTTCAACTTCACCCCTTGCAACAACTGAACCAACTACTCCACCAGAGACTTCTCCCATTTGAAAAATGATCTACGCCATTCAAAGTGTCACCCAATCACCATTAATCCAATTCTCAAGCTAAGCCACCTTTGCAACTTTGGCCGAACTAAGAGAGAAAAATCTCGGGAAAACTCCCTTTAAAGCCCCACAACTCAACCAGTTGTCCTCACATAAAGAAATAATCTTCCCATCACCAACATTCCACTTGAACCCATCTTCAAAACTTCTTCCCCAACCCTCCGAAGCCCACACCTCCATCAAATATTTCCAAAGGGAGCCCTTACTGATTTTACCGTCCTCTCTCAAGCTTCTCCACCCACCATATTTAGAATCAAGGATCTCCTTCCACAAAACTCCCTTATTTGTACCCAACCTCCAAATCCACCTACTGAATATAGCCAAATTAAACTTCCTTAGGTCAATAATACCAAGGCCCCCATAATCACGAGGCTCACACACCTTTTTCCAAGAGCCCCAAGCGATCTTCCTACAATCAGAACCCCACTCCCAAAGAAAATTCCTTTGTTATCTTAGATACTCCTATCTTTTCCTTATTTTGGTATTCACTTTTATTTTTTTAATTCTATTATCTAAAAACCAAATGTAACTTCCTTCAAAACTTCTCATTCTTCTTCTTAACCCCCTTTATCTTTATCCACTCTTCTAATAATCAATTCAATCAATTCAACTGTTAATTAACCAAAATAAATCACTTACAATATATTGTTGCATTCATTCTTCTTATATTATTTGGTAAATTCCTACACCTTAGAACCTATGATATGCATCCAATTTTTTTTTTAAAATTACCATTTATTTCATTAAAAAAAATACATTTAAAAAAACAATTTCAAAATAGAATTAAAAAAAATTATAATTGTATATTATGTATCATAGGTCTTTTTAATAAATAGAAATACACAAGTGGTAGTGATAAAAAAAAATGTTAATATTTAAAAAATACAAAATACACAAAATGAATTTATAATTCATTTTAATAAATAATAATACACATATAATAATGAAAAAACTAAAAAATACGTTTAATATTTAAAAAATATAGAAACACATTAATTTATAATGAATTAACATGTTTGAATATGAATTTATAGTTCATTCTAATAAATATAAATACATATATAATAATAATAAAAATAAAAATACGGATACATTATAGAAATAAAAAATATAAATAAATAAGTATAATAATAATAATAATAAATAAAGATACACATTAATAATAAAAATAAAAAATAAAAATATACAATAATAATAAAAATAAAAAATTAGATTCATAATATTACAGATACATAGACGCTCATGCACCTATATAACTCATGCACCTATCATCTCACTTAGTAGTAGTAATAGTAATAATTTAAATAACTATTCAAAATAAAGTTATTATGATTAAGTTAGAAATTTGTAATGAAAATATTTTAATTTATTTACCATGAAATTATATACATCAAGATTTTTTTTGTTTCTTTTGTTTTTAACGTCTCCTTTGTATGTAGTGAGAATAATGTTCAAGATCAGGTGAAATACTAAACAAGAACATCTCATTTAGCACGTATTACTCTAGTATATAGTTTTAGAATCCATTTAAGATTTAATTGATTAATTTAAATGCAATAATAAATTTATTATAATCAGCTTAATTACGAGAATTAAATATAGGATGTGGTTTCACAGATTGAAAATTAAAAAAAAAATTGAAGAATTTGGGTGGAAAAAAAATTAATATTGCGATATTAGATGCATTTATTTACTTATCTTATTTTATTATATATAATAGGTATATTATTTCAATAAATAATGTTAATATTATTAAAAAAAAACTTTAAGTCTTACATTTCTCAAAAATAATGTAGTAATGTTCTCATAAAAACTATTTTTTTGTAAAATTGAATTAGGATTAATATAATATAAAAAAATTATCTTAGTATTAGAAAAAATTCCAGTCTATTCGAGAAAGCGTTCTGTATTTCCCCTTGTTCATAAATAATTATAAAAAACACTCTTAGATGTTTTTTTTTTTCAGAATTGTAAGAAGACACCGGAAAAATAAAAACAAAAACATTGTTTTAACATTTTTAACATAAAGTTAATAATAAAAATAATAAAAAATGATAATGATTTATGAAAATAAAAAAGAGAAAACAGTAGTGTGATGTGAAAAAGATCCAAGACGAAGCTTTTTTGGTTGAATATAAGAGGGTAGTGTCCGTTGTTAGGACAAGTATACACAGTGGTACCCTTTCATTTCAAGCAGAGTTTGAAGTTTTGGATAGGAAATGTAGGAACTGATTAAAAGTAAGAAAAGCCTACATCAGCGATTAAAATCTGTGGAGACAAGTAGTATCCAACAACCTTATTTGAGTCACACCAATATTGTTCTTGGACTATGATGAGACTAAAAACTACACTCTCTTCTCATTCTTCTTGTCCTTCTTTGAGTCACACCAATATTGCTCTTGCTAATGCCAACACCTCGTTTTTGCTTGCAACCAACCTTGCGCCTTTTGGATTGTGATTGTTGCTGATGGGGAGGTTCTGCTTTCTCAGTACCATAGTTCTCACACACATCACCCTCCATCTTCTTCCTCTTCAGTAGCTTCACGAATCCTTCAAGTGTGGCCTCAGCGTCCTCGTTCTTCATCAATTCCTCTGCCACTTGCGCTGGAGTTATCTGTATGTCCTCTATCAGCCCCTCTATCTCCCCAAAGAGGGGGTGTTCAGAGGGAATTTCCAAGTAGTTTGAGGCCAAAAGCTTGAAGCCTTGGTAGGAGCAATAGGACATGTGAATGTGCATGTCCATTCTTCCAGGCCTCAACAGTGCTGGGTCTAGTCTCTCCTTGTGGTTGGTGGTGAATATGATTATTCTCTCATCTCCACAGCTAGACCATAGCCCATCAATGAAGTTCAGTAATCCCGACAAAGTCAACTGCATCCATCCATCAGATGCTCTGTGAGCCTATGATCAATTTCAGCTAACAAACTTGAACAATCACAACAACATATTGAACTTCATAAACGAGCCAGTATGTGTACGTTGTGTTTTTAGTGTCAGAAATTATCAAATTCTATACAAATAGAGGAGAAGTATTTTTCTGAATATAATTTTAGGGGAAGGGGATGGTGGTTATCAGGTCAAGTACATGACATTGGAACTTGTAATCTAAATGCAAAATTCTATTTTATTTCGCTTGACCAACTCATTCAGACGAGAGTAAAAAATTGTGAGTTCAGATGTGTTGAAAGTCAAATCCATATATATAAACAAAAGTGTCTCAATGGTGGGAGAGTCAAAGAAAATGGAAAATGTTATTTTTGTCACATAAAATAGGTATGTGTTAGATCATGGAAGTTATTTCAGTTATTATGACTATGAGTTAGTTACATCACTTTGGGGGAGGAAAAGTTGGCATCAGAGTCAAACAACTATGAGCTGGTCTTGTTGTTCATGACACCAAAAATCAAGGTTGATATCGTTAGCATGAGAATATTCAACAGTCTTCTTGACTTGAACAAGGTTGAAAGTTGAAGGTCACGAAATATGGCAAAAATTTGTTGCTACCAGATGATAAAATTATCATCATTGAGCTTAAGGGTGATGGACATGGTGAAGGTACGAGGAACAACGTGGAAGACCTACAAAAAACTATAGAGCATGGCGAAGAAAGAAGAATGCATTAAAGGCTCTTGATACAATTTAAGATAAGGCAAAAAGAAAGAGAAAAAAAATTGTATCATTGATTAACTTAAATATTACAAGTGGCTAAAGTAGACCATGACCGTTTAACCCATTAGTAGACCATTTTTCCTAATAGAAAAAAATATTTATAAATAAGGATGTAATATCTTATAAACTCGTGAGAACACAACATTTTTCACCCTCTCACAATACATTGCAGGTTTATTTTGAACGTGATAAAAAAAATTAATAATAGTAAATTTTTACATTAAAAAATACCATATCATGAGTAATTGTGGAGTGAAAGGTGAAGAAGAAAATTAGCATATATGGCAAGAAGTGATAGAATAATAAAATACCACATGTGAGAAAAAGTTATAATGCAAAAAAAAAGTTTTAAAAGTAAATGTTAGTAACATAGTCTTGCTTTGGTAGGGAGAAAGGTGGTAATTTTACTTAAAAAAAATGAATATATAATAATTGGATAACATGTTATACGAAAATAAAGTAGCGGAGGCGGCGGGTTAAAGAAAATTGAAGGCGACAGTAACAGGGTCTTGCTTTTTATAGATGGATGGTGTTAATTTTGGTGAAAATAAGCAATGTAAAATATTGAGTAACATGTCCTACCAAAATAACGGAGAATAAAATATGACAGTAACATCAGTCCATAATAGAAGCTTTACACGGAAGATCATCTCTGTGGCATCCACCATCCAATGACATTTAACAACGACATTCCAACCACAGCTACATTCTACTCTCTCTCTCTCTCGCTAATTGTCAAACACAAAACAACAAACGAGGAAAAGCAAAATGAAATGGCTGAAGTAATTGCGTGGATTGACAGTGAAATGCCCCTTTTGGATCCTTTGGAATCGGAAGTGGCGTTTGGACGATGTGGAAAATGCTTTTGGATGGTTTTAATTTAAATTCTTCACTCATACTTATTAAGTTACCATCAAGACCCAATTACTAAACTGCACGTAGTCCCCACTTACCAATTCAGGGGGCGCTTTTAGATACGACATGTTTCCACTAGCAAGAGAAATTATACAAAATGGTTTCCTCACCAATCACAAAATGACTCTAAATCACACATGGTAAAGTAGTGAACCTGTCCTGTCAAATTCTATAACACCAGCACAACCAAAATGTTGCATTCTCCACACATCCATCACAACCCACATGCTACGCTTGCCTTTTCCAAAACAACTATTTTTGGCCAAGAATTCCCCTTCGCTGCTTTTGTTAAATGTAGCAAAAGGAAGACAGAACAATTCGCATTTCGTTACTAGTACACTACCACACTCTTTCTCTCTTTATTCTTTTTAACTAAAAACTCTACTTTTTATTTAGTACAAAACAACAAAGTAATATGATATGACAAGTATTATGCGTGTACAAACATCATAACATTTATATCATTAATCCACTAAAAATCATAGTTAACAACATAACTTTCAAGACATTAGTTATAAAAAATGAATCATTGGATGACATTTTTATATAAATGCGTAAATTAATCTGTTTTAGTTGATTGAATAGAATGATGAGGAAATCCAAAAGAGAGAAGTGAAAGTAGAAAGAATGAAAGAGAGGGTATGATAGAGAGAAAGAAAGCAAACCTGTACGTCAGTTTGTTTACGTCCATCTCCATGGCGGCGCTCTGGGAGATCCACACTGCAATCAATGTCTTCAATGACCAAAATGGACCTATTGGCGGTGGCGAGAAGAAGCTTTCTGAGGTCAGAGTCCCTGACAATGTTCCCAAGTTGGAGGTCAAAGATGTCAAACTTCAAGTAGTTAGCCATGGCAGCGATCAAGCTGGATTTGCCAGTACCAGGAGGGCCATAGAGCAAGTAGCCACGTTTCCATGCCCTCCCAACTCTCTTGTAAAACTCCCTCCTCTTAACGAACCTGTCCAAGTCCTCTATCACCGCATTCTTCAGCTCCGGCTCCATCGCCAGCGTCTCAAACGTGGAAGGATGCTCCAGGTTTATGGAGTCCCATTTCACCCCGCTGTAACAGTAGGAGGTGTTCAGAGTGTGCATCTTCAGCACGCGTTCCTCGTCTTTCATCTCCTTCGCCTTCTCCAGAATGAAGGGAAGGTAGCTGTCCAGCACAATTTCCTTGTGCTTCTTGGGGAAGCTGAGCTCGAACAAGCGCTTTTCGGATCTCACGGAGATGTTGCTGGTGGTGTGGTCGTTGGGGTTGTTCTTCTCGGACTCGGCGCAGATGAACCTCCACTTGAAGCAGGCGCCGTTGAAGTAGTCGACGACCTTCTCACCCTTTTCTAAACGAATGGTTAGTTTCTTCTCCTTGGGGCTCTTGCTGATCTTGAGCCTCTCGTTTTCGGGGCTGACGCGGGTGGAGAGGTAAGCCTCGGCGGCGTCGTAGACTTGGTTACGGGCTATGCCGGTGGAGTCTTCGATGATGAGGGTGAGGGTAGGGGAGCGAGGCTTGATGAGGTAGCGGAAGGTGTTGAAGAGGTAGGCACGGATTGGTTGGGGAACGAGTTCGTTGGCCATGGAACGCAGCAGCATGATAGAGGCTGTCATGGAAGCGTATGCAGAGAAGATGGAGGAGGGAGAAGGCATGTCTCTTGGGGAAAACATGGTCGTGTGTGGTGGCTATGGCTAATGCTACACACGCACTTCACAGACTTCACTTACTTCACCCACTTGAGAGAAAGAGAGAGAAGAGAAACTATGTGTTTGATGATCACAACTATGGGTTTTTATTGGGAAGCACGAGGTCCATCTATGCGTGGAAATCCTACTCTGCATGTCTTTCCTTTTTCCTCCTTTTTCATTCAATAATCTTATTTACTCCTTTCTTTAAATTCTTTCTTCATCCAAACCCTTAAAACATATATGTCACTCATTATATACTTAATAATGTCAACTTTTTACACTAATTATATATAAAATATTATAAGCATACTGATTCTAGGGTCTATTAACCATGCAGATAAAGGTTCAATTAAATTACCGGGAGTCTTAGAAAACAAATACCGAATAATTATATTATTTAAAATCATTAGAGATAATAGGGGTTTTAGGGAATAGGTAATATCATCTAGGATTTGGAGTAAAAAAAAAATAACAAACTCCTCAAAGTCTATTTAGAAACCATCTTTCATCATAAGGAAAAACATTCAACTTTAAATACTTAAGCTAGAAAACCAAATAGAATATCAAAGTGCTTTTAAGTCAAATAATAAAATCTATTTCATAATATATTTTTTTAAGAAAATAAAATAAAACATGATAAAAAAAATTATAATTCATAAAGGTTTAAGAAAATATTGTTAATATATTTAATTTTCTATTTTAAATTATTGGGCTTTGTTTGTTTAAGATATGTAATCTTTCATGTGAAGGGTGTCCTAGTCTATAATGTCATAGTGTTTTGTCTGTGATATTACAATTAATAAAAGGAGCAAACAAACAATACTCTTTTATTACTGTTGATACTCATCATGTATGTGACACTTGTAGTCGTGCAAAAACAGAGAAAACTTCCTTTCACTTTAAGTAATACTGTTACCTCTGCTATTTTTTATCTTGTATACTTTGATATTTGAGGACCATGTTCCATAATTTCTATGCAAGGTTTTCGTTATTTCTTGACTATTGTTGATGATTACTCACGTTATACTTGGGTTATTCTGCTGCATAACAAATCTGAAGTGCATCAGCACATCATTAACTTCACTATTTTCGTTCAAAATCATTTCAAAACTAATATCAAAACAATTCGTACTGACAATGGTGTTGAGTTTGCTATGTCAAATTTTTATGCTTCAAAGGGAATTATACATCAAAAATCTTGTGTTGAAA
>Ga0123342_1008240_pt1 | contig 13260 bp, 7 predicted proteins | sample Turbeawhitnodule_FD_89960 | JGI IMG/M metagenome (GOLD analysis project Ga0123342, IMG submission 89960) | Root nodule microbial communities of legume samples collected from Mexico - Turtle bean Mexico white nodule | ecosystem: Host-associated > Plants > Roots > Nodule | place: Mexico: Nepantla...
GACCTTGAACACCTCAAGACACACACTCTTCTTGGCCAACACACCAACACTAAGATTGTTGATCTTGATCCCCTCAAGAACACACAACCAATCTCAGCAAACACAAAAACGAAACTTGTTCAGCAGAGTACAAGGATTACACTTGTTACAGAAGATAATCTGAAATCAATACAAGCAGAATCCTATTCCACACACTTTGATCAATCACAAACTCTAAGCAATCTCAATTCTTTGAAAAACTCTATTCAAAAACTTATTTCACAAATCTGTTTTTCTGAATATATTCAAAGATATTGTTTGTTATCAAATCTTAACAAACTCTTTTATTGCATTTAATGATTGGTCAAAGCATATAAAGACTGGAGCGTAAGTAGTTAAATCATTTAAAGCTCAGTCAAAGATAAAACAACTTTTCTGTTATGGTACCAAAACAAACAATCGGTTGTTTCCTCGAATCAATCGGTTGTTTTGGTTCTAACAGTTCAACCATTTGAAAAACAATTTTCAATCTTTTCTCAAAACATCTAAGTATAAACAATTGGTTGTTTTAACTTAGTTTGAAAAACATTTTACTTTCACAAAGATTGAGAATGCCTATGCTTTAGATTCGATCAAGGGGTGGATTACAACACTCAAACTACCCTAGAACTAAACTAAAACAGCACAGCAACAACAAGCACAGCCAAGGCTACAACATCCTTCAAAGGGTTTGGATTCTTCAAAGTTTGAATACCACTTGGTTCAACATTTAGGAGTAGAGCTAAAGCTTCAATATTCGCCAACTCTATTACCACAAACTATTTTAAACTCTGGCCCAACTATATGTCTTGTATGATGTGCACTTTTAACTATTGTTTGGTGTAAAAGATTCTGCCACCGAGGAAGATAAATATTTATTAGAGAGATTGCGTGAAGAAGAGAAGAGAAATTGTTTTACATTCCATGCATTTCATGCTTCTTAACGTAAAAATTCACTAGACGATAGCAGAAGAACTAGACAATGAAGAGAGTTCAAAGCTACTCAATGACTATAAAAGGGAATGAAACGACTACTTTTTCCAAATCTATATAAAGACATACTTCAAAGAGAAGAACAAGAAGGATGACCATAATTTGAAAGTGTTGAAACTTTACTAAAATTTCCTTATGCCTTAAAAGCTCTGTAAGAACATAGTTTTGTTCATTCTAGAAAACTACTAGAGAGATCTTAAAACTTATATACGTCAAAAGAAATTACCCTCCCTATTGAATGAAAACTGTGGTCTTTTGATCACTAAGACTTTGTAATTATCTTAGTTAGAAATGACTTGTCAAAAGAATAATTAGTTAAGTCATAAGTGTCTTGTGAAAAGAATACTTGACGGGGTTATCTAGAAGTGTCTGGGAGCCAAAAGATACTCAGGTTAAGCCAAGTGTGGTTGGTGAAAGAATACTGCATTAAGCCAAGAGTGACTTGAAAAAGAATACTTGAATGGGGTTAGCCATAAGTGGTTGAAACCGAAGGAATACTTGATTATAATTCACAACAATAGTCTACTTACTGGAACTTGACTAGTTGGTGTCAAGAAGTAGATGTAGTTTGTGTGATCAAACGAACCAATATAAAAATATTGAGTATCTTTTCTCTCCTTAATCTATTACATTTCATGTTATGATTGTTAAACTAACTAATATAAGAAGGAAGCTTTTAACACTAATCATAAAGTCAACACATTATCAGTTGTGGCAAATCATCATAAAAAGAGACATAAAAATCACTTCCCCAGAGAAGGACTATAATGAAGAAGAATATAGTCAAATGCAAATTGATAAAAAGCAAGGTACCCACTCATCTATACACTCTCCAAAAATGAATATAAGAAAGTGTGCAAATTCCGTAATAGTTAACTATGAAGGAAACAGATATGTTTAACTTCGAAAAGATGGCACTCCACTCCCAAATATGAATCCTTCACATGAAGGGTGAAGAAAATATAAGCAACATCATTGAAAAAATGCAAGTTCTTTTTAACGATTAGAAGCTCTTAGACAAAACTTCTCCAAGGCTCAGATAAATTTAAAGTAACTAGATAGCATGCCCAAAGATTTGGGAGCCAAAGACAACAACCATAACAAAGGCTTGAGATCTAAAGAAGCACCATGGGATGAGCTTCAAGTTTTTGTAAGAGTACATGAAACTCATCTTTAAAAGACTATAGTAAGAAAGAAGCTTCAATCTCATCAGATCGAGGATTAAAGGCTAAGATAAAGCCGAATCTTGTCAGACAAAATAAGCTAGAGTTCTAAAGGCTCTAGAAGAAGTTGAAGAAGAGATATATGAGCATGGATTTGAAAACTCAATAGACAAAGATATATCTCTTATGTCTAGAGATTTTAAGTAGTTGATTAAATTAAAAGGACATGGAAACAAAATGTTTTCTTTTAGAAGAAAAGAAGAACCTTATAGACAAAAGGAGAATGAGGTCTCTCAAGAAATTATTTGTTATCAATGCAACAAGCTTGATTAGATGAAATATGGATGTTCCAAAGTTATAGAAAATGTCAAAGCTAAAAAAAAAAAGAGTTTAATGGCTACTTGGAAAGATACAAACTTTTAATTAGACTCCGGAGTAGATGAAACTAAATTCATATATTTCTTTAAAGATACAATTTTAGTATAAGTGAATTTTAAAAGTATAAAAATTTATTTATTTTAAAAAAATTATAGCTCACATAGTAAAATGATTTTGTTTATGGATAAATTCATTATAAAATTTGATGATTATGATGATAGTTTTTTTTATTATATTTCAAATTATCCTTAATGCTGAATCAACTTCAGCTTGGAGTCAAAGCATATGCCTAAGTGATAAGTGAGTATGATCCATCTCATCAACCAAATATAAAAGTGTTACATCACATAAATTTCAAAAACGGTAAAAACATTCATACAAGTTAAGGACAGACCACCGCCTCCACGTGAAAGTCACGTGACGTAATTTCACATGTCTCTGTTGGAATGTCACCACATTTGACCATCCAGTAATAGCCCGCAGATTCATCATGTTTTCAATTCTATAAATAAAATAAAAAATAAATTATACTTTTAGTTTTTATCTTTTTATTATTATAGTGATCCTCTTTATACGTTTAATACTCTTAAAACTTAAGAGATGCGTATATATAATGTCAAATATGTGAAAATTAAATAATTTTAAAATAAAATAAATGTTTACGTAATTTTAAAAAAAAAATAGAATATCAATATAATTAAAAAAATCTTACACTACAAGAATGATTAACTGTAAGAAAATAGCATCAACCTTAAAAGGAATATAATTAGAATCACCCACACTCTAACAGGACAATAAAATATTTAGAAAATTGAGCTTTAACTAAATGCACTCTACATCGACATTACAAATTGATAAAGATAAAAATAAGAATAAAAAAAATTAATTTGTATCTGTTTGGGATTAAAAAGATAGTAAATTACATTTTACATAAAATAATTATATTATATCGTCCATCTAGCGAACATAAAATTGATTATAAAAATAAAAAATAAAAAATTAAAATAAAGTTTGCATGAATTTAATCGATTACTCAAGTAATTTTTTACTTGCGTCAGTTTGGGGATAAAAAGGACACTGACATTATATTTTACATTATATAATTATACTGTAAGTCTATCTAGTCGATACATAACTAATTATAAAAATGAATAAAAAAAATAAGAATAAAACTTACATGAGGAGGCATCCATTTTTATTAGTATTACCATCCATTTTACTTATGCTTTAATTAGTGAGATATTAATGTTGATTACATGACGTCTTATTGATGTATAACAAAAAATAACATATTAATTAATAATTGTAGCACATGAAGGTTAAGCAAAATAATTCTTATATTTTCTAGTTTTCTTCTTTTTTTCACATTGTGTGAGCTCTAACATTATTACAACATTATTACTTCCTAATTCTTGTCATTCCTATAGAGAAATTTTATCTTTGAAGTTACAACATCATAAGCTTAGCAAGGAATCAAAATCTTCTATATTTTACATTGGTGATTAATGTTTATCGAGAAACCTTAATACCGCACAACTTCTTAAAGTAGAAGATGATTGATAAGGTGGTCATGAGGAGACATAATAAGTGGTGTCTCGATTCAGGTAAAGGTTCTTGGGTGGAACTCAAACCCTCAACAAAAAAAAGTGATTTAGTACATTATTAAATTGTAATATTTTTGTGTAACTAGTTTCATAGTTAAGAAAAAGTTCTAATGAAGAACTAAGAAAGAATTCTCATTCTAGAAAATAATTTAAATTCCACAATGAGCAATTTTAAATACAATAGTCAACAAAAAAATATCTTATATACTATGGACATTGATGCAAAAACTCCTAATGTCCATCCAATAAGTCTCTTAAAAGCTAGAGTCTAAAAAGTCTCTAATTACAAAAATAATACAAAAAGAAATACAAAGCCCAATAAAGGTCTAATACAAAAAATAGAAAACAATTGCAAGATACAATAAAGGTTCAAAACAAAAAGTTACAACAAAAATACAATTTTTTTAATTCTAACTTCAAGCCTCCTCCATGATCCATTAGGAGGTCTCATCTATAATGTCATAATGACACTAATGATATCTCGAGCTCTACCCCAATGGTAACATCATAACCTTCAAACTCTTATTAGAGTCCACTCTTGCACCAATGCAATGCCAACACTAAATATAACTTGACATCAATCTTTTGTTATTTGTGTTGATTCTTAATTGACACTAAAATCAACTTTTTTTTTATAAGAGATTTAAGTATAATTTATTTTAAGAGCGGAGGTGTAATTTATAGTCTAACAATTCAAAATTTGAAATAATTTATTCCTAGTTTTTTTTAAAAGAAATACAATGAATATAAACTATTTCATAGACAAAATCATGTGCAATTATTTTATAAACATGGGTGATCCTCACCCTCAACAACAGGTGACAGTTCCAAAACACTACATAGTTAAGATAAAGAATAGATGAACATGACAATTAGTATTTGTTACTACATATAAATTGTTTTAGCAATAGAGAATAAATGAAATTAAAGTAGAGTACTTAAGGGGCATTCCAACCCTTATACAAAAAGTCAGACCTTAAACAAGTTTAGGATGTAGCTATGACCCTTCAAATACCAAATGATCAACAACATTTGACTAAAAGATCTACATATTACCCATGCACAGACTAAAATTCCTTTAAAGGGTTCTAAAGCCAGTCTGAACAAGAAAATTTGGTATAATTCCTAATACTACATATTCCTTAAGTCCTTTCTCTGTAACGAATACAAAAAAGGTGCAACAAGAGTTTAGAGTTGAACATAATTTACTCTAGAAGCATCATAGTATTCCTCCAAAATTACAAATCATGTGCTTTCCTTAAATGCTTATCTGACTCATCCTCTTCCTTGCAAAACACACATCTAACATTATTGACTTGTACACTTTATTGATTAAATGATTAACTCATATGAAAATCGTGAAATCAATCACGTTGTTTGTTCTCCATAACTACACGCCTTTTGATTGATTCTCTTTGAAAATATGATTGATGGTCTTCTTGGTTGGTTTTGATTAAATGTTAGTGGATGATGGAGAATGCTATAAGATTGCTTTCACCTTTCATTCTTCTCCACTACGTAATCCACTTGAGGGTTTGATATTGATCTCGACAATTACAATAGTAACAATACTTATCATATGATAAAATGGTTTCAATACATGTTTATTGGTAAAGTACTTCAGTGGGTCTCTTTCTTCACAACTCTATCGTAGACTCTCTTTTTATCCCACCAAAAATGGATTTAACTATTTAGGTTCTTCTATTCTCTATTATCTATCACTTTACAAGAGAATTCCACATTCACTTGCATTATCTTCAAAGTTTTGTTAGGCAGCAAGAAGAAATCTCGATCGAATAAATACTATTCTTAAGCATCACACACTTTAACTCGTTAGGTTTAATTTTAAAGAAAACTTTTCTTAATTTATAGTTTTATAAAATGATATTTTAATTGATATAAAATAAAGTAAATTATTAAAATACCCGAATTTTAGTGATTTAAAGATCAAAATGTTAACCAAGAGAAAGGGGACACATAGATTGTAGATTAGATAGGAAAATGTTGGAATAAGTTAGTGAAGAAAATAGGTTGATGAAGACTAGTTTTGTTAGTGGTGAAGACTGTGGCAGAGACGACTATACGTGAGATTTGTCAAAATCTTTTGACACTAATTTTGAATCCCTTTACCACTGAAAATGACTCCCCTGCTATAATTTTAGACCAATTGTCAATATATATTAACCTAATAATTTATATACTTTTATTTATTTCTAAATAATTAATAACTTTATATACTTTTTTATTTATCTTAGCATGAGAACTATAATCCATCATTAATTTTAGTCCAAAGTTACTCGTAACTGTACATATGTGTTTATACAAGTGATTAATCTCCAAAATTTTAAATGTAACTAGATTAAGAAAAAAAAGTTATTCCTCTTCCTTTTTCATTTTTTCATGATATTTTAATTTATAAGATTAAATATATTTTTCATCCCTAATTTAATTTTCGTCTCTAAATATTAAATCTCATGTGTAATAAAAAAAGTATTAAAATGAGTCATAGTCACTTTTATTTTTACGTGACAAATAAATTAAAATATCTCATGTTAATTTATTGTCTATACTCGTTTGTTAAGTAAAGAAAAGAATTGTTAAGAGTATTCTAATAGTTTTTTTTTATTAAAAATAAGATACCAAAATTTAAACTAAAAAAATTATATTATAAAAACGAAAAAGATATTTAACTCTAATTTATATAAGTATTTAGGAATATTTTTCTATTATAAATCCAAGGTGTAACTAAGTGATCCTATAGAATTTTTTTTCCTTTTGATTAAAAAGGAATCTTCTGATCATGGAAAGTCTGGCAGAACAAACTTTGGTTTGACTCCAATACAGAACCTCCACTGTGATGAATTGTGATAAGAGTATTACAATAATTTAATAAAAATTAATATAGTATCCTACCACAAATTGAATCTGTTCCTTCGTATTATTTTATCTTGTATTCGTAACAAAATTAGGTCATTCTAAGTTTATCATATTTTAAGTATGTAGAAAGATTTGATTAAGTGGAAGAAGCGAATAAGATGCGAGGGCAAGAATAAGAAGAAGAAAACAAATTGATAAAAAAGATAAATGGAGTTTACGAATCAATCACAGAAGATTACAAGAGAGACCAAACATCAGAAAATATATAGTCTTTAATGTAAACGTCCAAAGGAGCAGTTTCTTATACTCATTCACTCCAAACATTGGATATTATCTTGTTTCTATTAAGATTGATATACAGATATATGTTTTAAATTCTATTTAAATTATGATGTTTTTTTATTTATATTTAAAGTTTTTCATATCTTATAACTGAAGTTGGTATTTTCTATATATCAAATAGAAAATTATGCTTCTATAATGCGTTATATATGTAAACAAATTGTAATTAAAAGAATATTTACATTGTTTACTAATATAAAATATGCTACTTTAAAACGATGTGTTTTCTACGTTGATTACCAATTTAATCATTATAATAATTACTTTTGAGATAAACTATTATGTAAAAGTTAAGAATTTAACACAGTGGATTGGGTTTGAGATCGCCATGATGATGAAGATACAAGGCCTGACATATTTATATCCATGAAGATGATACAACAATGATTGTAGTGTAACAAATGTAGAATAAAATAGTATTTTATGTTATCGATCTATATCAATCAATAGCATACGGAATATCTTTTTTAATTGATGTAAATGTGCATTTTTGTAGTTTTGTAGTAGTAGTTGAGACTTAACTAATAGTTTAGTGAGTACATCAATTTAATATAAGGATGTAATATTAAGATCAATCGCTTCAAAATCGCCTTCAAGTGACTTTCAAACATAAAAAAATTAAACTAAGTCATGAATTTTATAATGGATGAATTTAGCCAATAAAAGAAATAAAGAAAATTGTTGGGTATGAGAGTTCAAGAAGTTCACAAACACAGACACATCACGTTAATGGGAGAGCATACACTAATGTTAGGTTTGTGTTATTTTCTCTCTTTTGAGAAAATTACTTTAATTTGATGGAGTATTCAAAAAAAATTTCATCGTCCATTTCTTTTGATACAAGTTCTTTAATCTTTACTAAATGACACAATATCTATAGTCATTGGAGAATTAATTTGCATAGGTAATTTCTCAAAAGTTTGAGATTGCTTTTGAAGCACACAATTAGCCAATCGATTGATTTAATTCTCTATTATATTTAGGATAGTCTTACTATTTTGTTGAAATTGCATGTTATTCATAACTATTTGCTTCATAAGCTCCTCTAGAAATAGTTGTTTAAAATTGGGAGTAGTATCTATGTAAGTGTTGTACAAATTATTGATGTTATGACATTGAATATTGTTGAAAGCATGATATTGTTGACATTCATTATGATAAGATTGTTTACATTAGGATTGATAGAGTTCTTGTGACTCATAATGCATTTAACTATTAAATTTTTGAACATATTAAAATGAAGAATAGTTTTATATGAATTTATCATTGTAAAATTAATTTATGAGTATGTCGTTTGATTAATCATAGAAGTCAAATCCATATTAAAAAATAAATAAAAAATATTATAAAATTCTTTAAGTGAATGGACAAAAATTCTCATGAAAACAAAAATGAAAACTAGTGGAATAAATTTACTAAGTGCATGAAAAATTCATTAAGTAAATTTTAACAAAATTTCAAATATAATAACTAAAATAAAAAACCACAAAATCCCAATTTTGTTTTGTTAAGCTTAAGATAAATTTCCTGAATAAATTAGTCATGATTAAAAGATAGCGAAATGCAAAAATGACCAAAATTAACTACACACAATCCTAATGATTTATAATGATTAAAATCAATCTAAAACACTCGATAACACATGTTTACATGAACTAAACTAACAAATTTTTAGAAAAAAAATATTAAAATCACAATATTTTTTGAGATTTTTATTAGACACAAAATAAACAAGAACATGTAAAAACAATGTTTACATTATCTACAATATTAACAATAACACTAATCCTTCCATATAAAATTGAAAATCAATATTTAACTCGACGATTTTCCACAATGGGGCATTTTCATGAAGCTTTAGTTGCATTAGTCTTTCAAACAATATTTTATAATTAATATAGAGTTAGAGATTAACTAGTTTGTATTCATAACATTAGTGCAAAAATGTAAAACAAATGCGGCTATTTTAAATTTACAAATGCAGTCATAGAACCGCATTTGATCAGCACGCATTCGTAAATCGGGCATATACAAATGCGGTCATAGAATCGCATTTTTAAATTAGATTTACAAATGCGGTTACTTAAAATAACTGCATTTGTATATTATTCTAAATGAGGGATGAGGGTGAGGGGGTTTAGGATTTACGAATGTGGTCTTGGTAAAAACCGCATTCATAAATCACATTTACAAATGCGGTCTTGGTAAATGAGCGCATTGGTGTTTAATCTCATCTTTAATTTCAATTTTTAAATTAGGTTTGGGGGTTTTATGATTTTGATTATTCTAAAGTCTAGATCAAAATCTATAGAAATAAATGGTTAATCATGTAAAATTAAGTTTTAGGAATATTAATAACCATAAAATAATACCTTTATGAATTCTTAAACATCCAAATCCCAAATAGATAAAAGGAATTGATCTACCTTATTTAATTCAGATTATAGTTATAAATTCAATTCCAGAAAAAAAAAACAATGTAATCCTAAATTCAATTCAATATGCAATTGAAAGAAAGAGTTTGACCGAAAAAATTAACTATATTTCAAGAACATTGAAACTTGATCATTTAGAATCATAAAAAAAACAAATCTCAACCAACTAACCTAGAAACCTAAAAATCAATTAAGAGCATAAAAGTAAATTGCATGATTAGAAATTAAAGAGATTAAGAAAAAGAATAAGCCGAATAAATCTTGAAAACAAGAATTACTTAATTAACTTGTTGAATCTAAAAATGCTCAAAAATATAGATGAAAGCTTGTAAAGAATAATTTAAGCTAAAACTAGGAATTCTAAAAATTGTAAAATTAAAAAAATCTCAAAAAATCTGAAAATTAAATCTAATTCATTACTAACTAACTTCACAAATTCCTATATATGGTATAATACTACAAAAGTCATACAAGGCCCATAGAAAAAGCCCAACCCATTTTAGATTGTTTTTTTTTTGTTTTTGTATTTTTTCCTTTACTATTATGTAAGGATCTTATTTTGTAAGGATCTTCTTAGTGTAAAAAGATTTGTTGAGTAAATTGGTCATTTTATTGATTCATCTTCATTGGATTAAATTCATTGAGTGAACTCTTCTTGATTAAGAGTTTTTGCCTATTTTTATATCGTCATCCTCCAATATGAAGATTATAATCAATATTAGTGAAAATATACACAACTAAGCTAATTTCTTATCAATTTCTCTTTTATGGCTCATTTACCAAAACTAAGTTAAGAATGAACATTTAATAACAAACAATCCAATCAGCTTTGCTAAAAGTGTGAATAAAATATGTTCATCAACCTACTTTCTAAGTTGACTACATGAGCATAGTCTAGTTTAGTGTATAACATCGCATACATCACAATCCTAATTACACTATCATAAGGAACACATACCATGTATTCTTATTGTGACTCTAATAGACTAATATTGATTATATATATGAATATACAATATTAGAGGAGTAACAACTAACTTGACACCACTTCTTACACCCTAAAAAGGATTTGGGAAAATCATAAATAATAATATATGTGAATATTGAAATTTACATAAAGGAACATTTACATAACATAATATTTGGTATACATTTATATTCCCAAATCAACTATACAAAACCCAACTAAACATGAATCCATATAATTGTACATATTTGTTTACAAAAGAAAAATAATACAAAGATCTTTTCAGAAAGATAACTACGTAACTCATAAGTGGAATGAAATTAAGTTGTTTGTATAATTCACTTTTGAGCATTTTAATATGAAATATATAAAACTATGTAATGTTAACTCAGTGAGCGATAAACTAACATAAAGTAAATGAGCTTTTATAAGTTGGTATTTTAAAAGTAATAAAAGAAATCATATCTCAAATATGTCTAAGTGATTAGATCTAAATCAATGAATAGTAAGGTGTGCTTCTCTCTAAAATTCTCTTGAACTTTTCTTCTTTTGTCCTATTAGCATAACATTGAGCTCAAACATTCTAAGAGGCATCCCTCTCATAGTTGTCATAAATTCCTAATATTTATACCTGTTAGGAAAAAATCAAATACATATGATTTTGATTAAGTACTAAAAACAACTAAGTGTAAAACATTTTCATGCGTCATTTGCAAGACGATAATTCAACAACAAATCATGTAAGACACAAGTGTTTCGTTTGAGAGTGATTGTTTAGTAAAAAATACTCAGTTATTAACCAGGAGTGGTTGCGTTCTAAAGAACACTCATTTTAGCTAAGAGTGATAATGGTCCGAATAATACTCAAGGGGTTAGTCAAAAGTGACACAAGTCCGAAGAATATTCAAAGGAGTTAGTTAGGAGTGCTTATGAGCCAAAAAAAATACTCATTTGTACTTTGCAACATTATTCTTCTTAGAGGAACTCAATTTGTTGATCAAGAACCGGACATAGTCTACTTTGACAAAAAAATTAGTATAAAAAATATCGTGTGTATTTCTCTTTTCTCCTATCTATTTTACTTTGCATGTTATTATAGTTTGTACTAATCTAAGAGGGAGAATCACTACAAAAAATAAGTTTGAAAAAAACTTATAAGAAGTAAATTTGTTAAGATATAAATTTGCATCTATCACATTTCATTGTACAAAATAGAGGTTAAAAAGACGTTAACATATTGTTTGTCATATAAAACTATTGTCTGAGTAATCATCCTTAAACAATATTTATGAAAAAAAAATCAAAAGATATTAAAACACAATTCAACCCATCATTCTTGTTTTTTTTTTTTTTTTATGTTTTCTATAGTTTGTATTAGAGTTTAGCTCTAAAGGGTTGATTGTCTAACAACGTATAGAGGAAAAGATCCAACACGATGTGTATGGAACAATAGATGATAACTGAGGGAGAATCCATCACATAACATTCTAAGGAGAAGACTAATCGTACTAGAAGGATAGAATGTAAACATACATCAAGTTTACACAATATCGGCTATGGTATATCATGACCAAAGGAGATATGGAGATCAAGGCTCTAGAAGAAGACAAGACACAAGTTGAGTTCAATTTGATACAACTTAATGACAAAACTAGGTATACTTTAATTTGCACTCTATCAAAAGATGAATATAAGAAGCTCTATAGATTAAAGTCAACTAAGGAGATATGAGACTCCTTAAATATCAACTATGAAGAGAATATAAAGGATCACTCAAATCCTAACTCTAAAGTTAAACAAAGAGAAGACAAATCTATGGCTAATAGCTAGACAAAAAGGTCCATCTTAAATTTTTCTTTAGTTTTATTTAAGTCTCTAATTCTTCACACTCATCGTCTGATGACAAAGATGAGGGATCTTTCCTAGGAGAAACTCATCAACAATTGTAAATCTATTCCTGAGCAATATTTAAAAGTAATCCTGATATGATTCCAATAACAAGATATAGATGTTTCATAGACATGTTATGGAGTCAACTTGAGTTGGAATATGAATAAACACTTTTCTAGAATTGGATCAATGTTCTTTCATTCAAGAACTCACCAAAACTTAAGCCACCAAACCAAAACTCATGTAGAAACCCATTTCTTGTCAAATGAACCGATTAAAACTACCTAGAAAGCAAATGAACCGAACAAAAGCATGAAAGAAAGCTATTGAACCGATTAAAATTGCTAACAATTTAAATGAACCGGAAAAAACAAGAAATGGAACAATTGAACCGAACAAAAGTGCAAGAAAAGCCTAATACATGTTCTCGAGTTTATGTGGACATGGAAATGGATGAATAAGATGGAAAAGAAGGGAGAACTTATGTGGTTGAAGTCCTTGGAGAGGAACACGCCACTTGGAGGATGCAAGGCTCCAAGATGAGTGGAGATGCCGCCACTTGAGGCTCCAAGATTGCTCTCAAGATAAGACTA
>Ga0123342_1008241_pt1 | contig 13260 bp, 9 predicted proteins | sample Turbeawhitnodule_FD_89960 | JGI IMG/M metagenome (GOLD analysis project Ga0123342, IMG submission 89960) | Root nodule microbial communities of legume samples collected from Mexico - Turtle bean Mexico white nodule | ecosystem: Host-associated > Plants > Roots > Nodule | place: Mexico: Nepantla...
ATTATATTAATTATAAAAAATAAAGTTAAAATAATAAATTTATTTAATTTATAAATAAATCAATCCAATTAATTTTTAATAATTTTTAAATATAAAAATAAATTTGTAAACTTACATTCTTATAAACTAAAAAAAATATAATTTCAATCACACCCATCACATCACTCACAAACTTTCATAAACTTTCTTCACATTTTCCACTCTATTTACCTTAATCCAAACACCCCAACTTTCTTTACACTTTCCCTTCAAATCATCTCAAATCCACTCCCTCCTTTCCACTCCCTCATCCAAACAAAGCCTAAGGGATTGTGGAATATCATTTTGCCCATAAAACATAACATGAAATCAATATTTTCAACAAATTATATGGATACCTTTACTTGGTTTTTTTGAAACATAACACCTTCTGCTTAATTGATTTAACAACTGTTATAATAATAGTATACAATGTATTTTTTCCAAATAATTTTATAAAATAAGGAAAATAATATGCAGAAAGAGTGAATATGTTATATGTCGATTAAAAAAGTTAATGTAGATGAGAAAAAGGAAGAAATGTTAAGAGAATTTTATCAAAATTATAAGGATATTATTTAATCTACTTTTTATTTTAATTTTTATCCTATTTCAGTTTAATAAAATTATGTAAATTATAATATACAGGTATAATAATTGCTTATGTATTTTTTTTGCTGAATATAATATCTGGTAATATTATATAATAAGATAATAAATTAATGAATGGTTTTACCATTTTTTGAAAGAAAATAAAAACTTACGCAACAAGTCTTAAAGAAAGAAGAATAAGTAAAGCAAGACCTGTTTTGTTCATTTCTTCTTATGCTTTATTAGGGCACTCTCAACATTTTCTTCTTCATCTTCTTCCTCTCTTCTTGCTGCTTCGCTGTTGAATCATGGATCAGAAAGTCGATCTCTCCGCTCCCCATGCCATGGGAACCACTATCATCGGCGTTACTTACAACGGTGGTGTCGTTCTAGGAGCCGATTCTCGAACCAGCACCGGTACACTCTCTTTCTCCACTTCAAATCCAACCCCAAATTAATTAGGGTTTTTCGTTTTTAGTGTTTTAAATACCTTCTTCCCCTGGCTTATTAATTCCTTGCTTCATTTTTTAAAATCGAGATTGGATTCTTGTTGTTCATTTCGGGATTCTTGTTTTCCACTTTCAGGAGTGTATGTTGCCAACCGGGCGTCAGACAAAATTACGCAGCTCACTGATAATGTCTATGTCTGTCGTTCTGGATCGGTATTTATCTTTCTATCCTATGACTCCTTCGTACATGTCAAATTCTTGTATTATTCATGGAGATTGGTGCTTGCAATTATTATCACCCTGGATTTGATTCGTGCTTCTGTTACTTGCTTGCTGTATCTTATATAATTATGCCTTTTCACTCCTCATAATGTATGGTGTTGTACATTTTTGTTAAGGTTTAAAAGTATGCGATGTCGAACACAGTTTGCTAGTTGAATGTATTGGCAGAAAATGAGGCTTTTAGTTGTTTGGTGTGTTGTTATCAAAGGTCCCCTTGATTTCTTACATTATATATGTTGATCGCTTTCAATTGTCGCCTGTCACTGAAATCTTGTCAATGTGAGTGGATGGAGTTGTGGTGAAAGTTCTGTTTGGACTTTTGAAATTAATAACATAATATATTATTATCTTGGTTTGTGCTAGCCACTTGTGATACCGACCATGCTTGTGTTTTAATCTTGAAGAAGATGATTACGGAATCTCTCATCCACTGTTATAGTTTTATGCACAAACTATAATCTGCATTATTTTTCAGGCTGCAGATTCTCAGGTTGTATCTGACTATGTGCGTTACTTCCTCCATCAACACACGTAAGTGACTTTATTTCCCTCATCATATACTAATAGGATATTCTCCGTTGTGGGGTGAAGTTTTGGACTACGATTTAGTGTGTATTTACTGTGATTTTTACGTCATTGAGAGTTTTCTATTTGTGTAGGATACAACTTGGACAACCTGCAACAGTTAAAGTTGCTGCAAACCTTGTCCGGCTTCTCTCGTATAACAACAAGGTTTGACCTTAAGGCCTGTTCTTTGTAATTCAATTTGCATTGTTGAGTTTCCATCAATGATAGTATCAATTCTGAGCTCTATGCATTACTCTCTTCCTACAAGATTTGGCTTTAAGTCTTGTTCTGCTAAAGCTTGAATTATCCAATGTTTTCTTGTTTATTAAATTCATATCACATTGTTTATTAAAACTAGATGTTTCATTGTATTATTTTTTTACGAGGGAAGTTGGGCTGTGACTATAGCATTTATATCCAATTACATTCAGGAAGAGACCAAGAGATGCTACAAAATGAGAGTTGTGAGAAATGTATAGACCAAAATCAATGTGATTACTTTGAAAGAAGAGTTTTCAAAACTGGCCCAACTCAACACCCTTTTACACCTTGCTCTGCCGATTGCAGTAGATGGCCCATTTTACTCCTGTACTTGAAATTTTTGTTATCGCTTGTGATCTGGATTAATTGATCAGTGAAGTGGATATAAGCCAAGTTGAAATGTTAGAATTTTCTCATTATATAGGAATATAATGATAGATCACACAATGCCAATTTCACGAATTATCTCTAATATTTAATCATAGATCTCACTGAGCAACTCAACAACACTTTAGACTGTTAGGATTATTGGAGTAGTGAAATGCTTTAGGTAATAGTGATCGTGGAAAAGTTTCTGTAAGTATAAATTTGGAAGGGGTTTTAGGCTACAGTTTTTAAGTTGCAAAGACCTGTTATATTGGTTGAGTGGGAGAAGGAGATACAATTGGGAACTATGTTACTGCAATTTTTCTACATAACTGTCATTATTGCTCAATATTTCAATTCTAGATTAGAATTAGACATTCAAATGATAAAGGAAATTTAGTATTCTAATTCCAAAGATTATCAAATATTCCATTGTTGTGTTAGCCTGATGGATACTCCTAGTATTCTGTGTCTCTTCCGTTTATTTATTGTTGGAGAGTGGGGTATAACTGATATTTGGCTTTATTCACTGGCAGAATTTCTTAGAGACTGGGTTAATTGTTGGAGGTTGGGATAAATATGAAGGTGGACAAATTTTTGGAGTCCCCCTGGGTGGAACAATAGTACAACAACCTTTTGCTATTGGAGGTATTTTACTTTTAAAATGTGTTTATGAACAATCTTATTATTATGATTTCTGTATTCATGTCCTTCTATTATTGTGAATAACCCTGTATACATATATTGCTTGTATCAATTGCCCATGATATTAATTGGATGGTGGATCTATTTTAGTTAATAAGAATCACTGATGTATGGACCTTTTTTGCAAAAGCTATTCTTCATTGTTTTTAGACTTTAGATGCTGGTTGAAATCAAAGTCGGAAGACAATAGACCCAAGTTCACCATATCCCTTTGCTTTTTTGGTCTGATGTTGAGGGAAAGAAGAAAAGTAAAAAGGAACTGGATAGTTTCTTCTCCATTTAGCAATGTATCTTTTATTGTGTTGCCCAGGCTTGTAGAATGATGGATGTTTTCATTGGAGATGGTTGATATTGAATTTGTTTAGTCTATGTTAATTTGATTGTATCCCATATTCCCTTTACTAATATTGTCATGTCATGTCAGTCAAGAATGCACAAACACCTCAAAATAGCATTGGGTCAAATACCCGTTTGTGTCAGACACTTCAGAGTCAATTTGGACTCCCCTGTGTTTTGTTTTCTGCAATGACTCATGCTCACTTTTTAAACATGGATTGCTTCTTTTCAATCAAGATTTTTATTTTATGTTAATTTACACACAATTATACATTGCACTTAACCCTATCATGTTCTTTAGTTATATTTTTTTCGTATTCCTATTTTCTTGTCTTGTTGTACTGGCTGTGATGTATACATGATTTTAGATGTCACTTTGGAATAAACCTGGATGGTTGTTTGCTGCAAATGTGTTTATGGGTTTTGTATTCTGTTTATCTTTATTTCTAAATTTTTCATTGTTGACCAGTTAGATTTTTCCTTGGGATGCTGACTTTTGTTTGTTAAGCTTATGGTTTACTCGATGTGTCTTTTTGCAGGATCTGGCTCCAGTTACTTGTATGGTTTTTTTGACCAAGCCTGGAAAGAGGGAATGACCAAGGATGAAGCTGAGGTATGTTTTTTGATTCTTACTGCTGCTCTAAGTTAAAAACAGTGTATTCAGTTGCAAAAACTATTGTAGATGTTGGTTTTTGGAGACCTAATCTGATTTTGCTGTTATTGCAACAACATGTTTAGGATATGAACAATGGCAAAATAACTAGAAATTATGAGGATGATATTTTTGTTTTAATCCCTATTGATGTTTGCTGACTATGTACTTGATTTTGTGTGGCAGGATTTAGTTAAAAAGGCAGTTTCACTCGCTATTGCTCGTGATGGTGCAAGTGGTGGGGTGGTCCGAACAGTCATAGTAAGACATCTGACCTGTGATATGCGTTTCTTGAATCATAGTAGGTTTTATGAGGAGGGGGTGGGGTAGGGGAACGAGGAAGGAGGAAGAGGCGTAATTCATTGTGGGAAATTGAACCCACACTCACGATTTGTCTTGATAGTTATGTACTGAATTGCCTCGAAAGGATAATTTGTATTTAAAAAATAAGGTTCATACTATATTCTTGCACAGTGATTTGAAACCATCTGATTTTAGTTTTTGAAATCCTTGTAGATAAACTCAGAGGGAGTGACCAGGAATTTCTACCCTGGCGACCAACTTCCTTTATGGCATGAGGAAATGGAGGCTCACAATTCTTTGCTTGACATTCTTGGTGCCCCCGAGCCGATGAGCATGTGAAGAAGTTACCGTGTTTCTGAATGGATCCCGGATAGATTATATCTTGCCATCTCTCTTTTATAAACTGTTTAACGATTTGTGTAGTTGCTTACTTTGGTTGGATATTGTTTTTATCGGGTTTTATTCTTGAGTTATGTACCATTAACTATTGTTTCATGATATAGCTCCCTAGTTACATGCATCCTTTGTTAAAACAAGACAATTATCATCAACTCATGTTTTAAATTTATTTTGGTCCTGGTAGTTAGTAGTACATATAAAATAAGAGCGATTTCAAGATGCAACGTTCTAGCATTAAAATAAAAATTGACTCTGCTGTTTATCAGGTTAACCCTGAGACTGGATTTATTTGATTTTTCTGTGGTCTTTTCTGTGAAAGTGGTGAAACGGCAATTTTTTGTAAGATAGCTAAAATCTTAAAATGTTGTTATTGTCGTGTGTCAAAACATGTGAAAGGTTTATTTGATGATTTTGATAGTTTTGTTGACTGACATGCATATGCATAATTAAATTAGGTAAAAACTTGGGTATTTAAGTTGTAAAAAAAAGGTTAAATTGTTCTTAATTTTATGTAATTTAACGAACTTTTACTATGTTTTGAAAGCATCTGATGAATTTTGTTCATATATTTTTAAAACCTTTAATTAAGTTGTTATTCCTTAATTGTTAAAGTATTGCTGTTTATTTTATTTTTTATTTTTTTATATCTAAGATACTTATTTAAAAGTTTAGATTATAGAAATTTATTTGATGATAACTATCAAACTCTTAGTAAGCTATTGAATGGCTTCTCACTGACCATTGCATTGCATTCTGTATTTCGAAGTACTGTTGCACTTCCGTAAATATTGAATTTTTAATTTTATCTTTCTTAATATGTATCTTAGATTGTGCATCTTAAAATGCATTTACGAATCTAGAAATACAAATACATTCTAAAATGTATATTAATATATTTTAAAATGCATGTTTTGAAATGTATTTTTGGAATACATTGTGTATTCTGGAATGAAATATCTAGATTCAGAATATATTATGGAATGTAAACAAAATTTAAAATAAGTTATAAATTAGATTGGGAATAAGATTGTTTTATAAACATGAATCAGAGGTATTTTTAATATTTCATCATTCTCATGAAGTGCATTTTCAAACTCTAAATGCAATTTGGTTCATTTTCATTAAATTAAAAATTAAAATAAAATATTTCTCTAATCTATTATTTAAAAGATGTAAATATATAATAATATTATAATTTAAATTATTGATCATAGATAAATAATATATTACACAACGATAAGAATTGTTTTAATTTATTCTATTAAAAAATTTAATTAATCAATTATATATAAGTAAAATCATAAAAAAATTGTTGGATTAATCCTCCTCTAATCTCATGGGTCAAAATTTTCAACTCACTGACCAAGTATCTTCTGCCCCAATTTTATATGGACAGGCTCAAAATGGTAGTTTTAATTTTAATTAATAGTCCTAATGGCTCAAAATGGTATTAATTTAGTTTCAATTTTAATTAATAGTCCTCATGGTCTCCCCAGTTGTAAGGATGTAGCTTCTAGGAGCTGCATTGCAAGATCTTGGACACCTGCGATTTATGAAGAACAAAAGGCAATAAAAATTGCATAATTACATAAAAAATACTCACTTAAATTTAAAATATCAATATTTTAATCATATTCTTTTTTATTTTTAACTTAAAATACTACTATACATTATTATATTATTACTAAAGTATGTTGTTGATGGAGTATTTTTAATTTGGGAGTGTTAAATAATAATAATAATAATAATTCATGAGTACGGGAGACGTTGTTAGTGTATCACGTGAATCTTTTCTTAAAATAATATTTTAAAATATAAACTTTTATTTTGAAATCATATTTTCAGCCCAACTTGTCCACTCATTTTGATTCAAATGGGTCTATTTGCGTAAATACAAAATAGATCTGCACCAATTTTTGTAAATTTGTCTAAAAAATTATTTATTTAACATCTTCCTCCTTAGTATAACTAAAGTTTAATTATGGTGTAAGTAGAGAAAGAGACTGAAGAGGAAGACGAGAAAAAAATGAGCTTAAGCGTGAATTGCGTGGGTGGCGATACTCACAACGTCTTCGTTTACGGTAGTCTGCTCGCCGATGAGGTTGTCCATACCCTCTTGAAGCGCCTCCCTCCGACCACACCCGCCAACCTTCACGACTAGTTACTCTCTCTCTCTGCAAATCCTTCCAAAATCACTTTTAGACCTTTCGCTTATATAACCAACGGATTTTGCTGTTTCTCTGAATTGGTATTTGATTTGCAGTCACAGGTTTAAGATCAAAGGTCGCGTTTATCCCGCCATTCTCCCTGTCCACAATAACAAAGTTAATGGCAGGGTACGTCTCCTCATTATTCATCCATCTCTCTTTTAAAACAAAATCATGCTTTCTAACTGTTTGTCTCTGCAATCTTTATTTTTATTTACTTTTTTGGTTAAATGTTTTTATGCTTTAGAAAAAAAAATCAGTTCTAGTTGTAGGTTAATGATGTGTGCCAAAACTGAATGCAAAATTAGAATATTTAAGAGATGAGTTTTGCTACTCTCTTCTTATTTATGTTTGATTGTTTCTAATTTACTTTTTTCTATTCAGGCTTTTCTTTATATTGCCTTTACTTCTTCATCTTTCATCTGTTCAGTCTGTAGCTTGGTCTGTTTGTAACTTCATATATTTGAACTTAGTGATTAGTCTGGTAAGTTTTAGTTTAGGTTCATAGTCTTTTCAGATAAGTCTTATATTATTCTGGTAAGACCCAACACGTCTCATGTTCTAACGCAAAATCATTTTATTTTAATAAATTAAATTTACACCCTATAATTTTTTGAGGTTGTACCTAACCGCTGCATTTTCTTTAAATGTTTACACCTTATAAGGTATACCTTGGTAAGTTTTTCAAATAATTAAAGGTTTCAGTATAGTTTGTCTTTTTTTCAAACAATTAAGAGGAATTAGTGTAAAAAATAAAAAATAAAAAGTATCGGGTCAAGTTTGATGGAACTTCAGTATCAGTGTAATTGACTCTTGTTATATTTGATCAGGTACTTCTTGGTTTATCTGGAGTAGAACTAGATATTTTAGATGAGTTCGAGGATGTTGAATATACTAGAACTGATGTTGACGTTTTCTTGGCAGTAAGTCTGGTTTATTTCACTTTCTATTCATCCATTAACCTATTGGTAGTAGTTAATTATTGTATAACAAATGAGGCAAACGTTATGTTTCCCAAAAATATACCATGATTTTACAGATTGCTCTCTACTCTCTGAAGAATGATAGTGTGTGTTGTAACAGGACAAGTCTGAAAAGTTACAAGTTTACGCATATGTTTGGGCCAATAGAAATGATCCCAACTTATATTCAGAGTGGGATTTTGAGGTGAGCTTGCCATCTTTCTTATTTTCATTTCCTCCACCCTGAATCAATATAACTCTCAAATGTTTTGGGGACAAAAGAAAAGCATGAAATGATCTTTAAATTTTAAACAAATTTATTCTTCTGTTTTCTTCTTTACATGATGGAAAAATTAGTTCATGAGCCACCCATTTGTGACCGAGGCCTTTGTTGGCTATGACTGCTTGTGGATGCATTCAAAGTTTTAAACTGCAGTTCTATTCATGGTTGCAATTTTGTCTCAATCTCTGATATTGTAAGAGTCTGCAAACAAATGCAGCCAATGTAGCCTCAATTTCATGGTCACGAAGGCCCTAAATATCTTTACGATTTGGCCAGAATTGCAGTTGAGACATTTTTAAAAACCATGATTACACCCTAAATAAAAGATTTTCTGCTGTGTAGTTGAGGGAAGATAGGATTTCCGGATTCTACGAGAATGTTAGGGCTACTTATCTTTTGCATAAAAATTAAAAAAGACAGATAGCATTATAGTAGTTATAGTTTGGTGACTGCGAGATAGTTGACCACCTCTCTTTATGCTTTCCTTTTGCTTCCCTCATGTTTTGACTTTGTTGTAGATTTTTAAACCTCTTAATTGTTATGAATATATATAAGTTATTGAAACTTCTTGAGGTTTTATTCAAGGTTAACTTTATAATTGGTTTTAAAGGATTGATAAAAGGTGTTCGTCCAGTTCTTCAAGCCTTTTGGTTCATCAGCAGTTTGCAGTATAAGTTTGATCTTATTACTTGTGGATAAGGAGGGAATTAACTTGTTGGGAGACCATTTCTTTATTTTAATGTTAAAACATTCTCTTTGAGGTTTAAATCTTGAAGGCTTCACCCGCTGTACCATAACTTAATATGCATTGAATAATGAATAGATGCTCATTTTGTCTGATATGCATAGTTCGTGTCAATGTGGTTAGATTTTCCATGTAGTACTTCAAATTTCTTGGTGTTAAGTTCTATTTCAAATTGAGTCCCTTTTTATGCATCCCCTATTATGGAAGTCGTTTTATTTTTATATTTTCCTCTCTGATAATTCTGATTTTTGGATTTGGAAGGAATGGAAACAAGTTCACATGAATGATTTCGTCAAGATGACTAACGGCTTTATGGAAGAATTGGAATTGCCAGAATCAAAGCCAAGAGTGAAGACTTATGAAACCTTCTACAAGCAAGAAAACGATAAGCCACTTCAACCTTGATGTTTACGGTTTGTAAATCCCGCATTGTGTGCATTGAGCAGAGCTGTATGGTTCAATTAAGAGTCATACTATTCACTGTTAATAATTATTAGTTCCTTTCCGAATTATTATTTTGATAAAATAAGCATCTTAATGCTAACAATCACAAGTTGTCATTAATATATTTATGTTAGATTAGAGTATTATCTTCTAGAATTTCAATACAAATATTAATGCTAACAATCACAAGTTGTCATTAATATATTTATGTTAGATTATAGTATTATCTTCTAGAATTTCAATACAAATATTTTATCGCCCTTCTCCAAATGCATACATACACAAATAGAACGTATGTGAATTGCAATCCATACTAAAGATGATTTTTCTACATGACATACTACCTTTCATCATATTTGTCTTGGGATAATCTTGCTGCAAATCAAAAGTTCTTTATCTTAAGCAGTGTTCTTATATATTATGAAGTTTTTTTATATTTTTCTGTCAAGTTTTCCATTCAGATTTCTAGTGAGTTAGTATTTAACCTTTATACGAAAAGGAAAAAAAAAAGGCTCAAAAGTCCATTTAGTATGAATCCGTTTTGAATGTTACAGTCATAAATAAAGAAAAAGTAGGCTCAAAGTCCATTTAGTATGAAACTGCTTAGAATGTTGCAGTCAGAGATCTCTGTCTTCATAAATATTATTCAGTACAGAGAGATCTCTGTCTTCATAAATATTACTCTGTAGTTCTAGATGAATAAAACTTTTAGAAATGAAGTGGAAGACAGGCTCAGATACATAAATATTACTGTGTAGTTCTAGATGAATAAAACTTTTAGAAATAAAGTGGAAGACAGGCTCAGAAACAGTACTGTATCCAATTCATGTGTCATTCATTCACGAAATGATGAATTCAAAATAGCATTGGATCTTTTAATTTTTAATCTTCAGACGCACGGGTGACTATTAAATTTACACATCTGTGTTAGAAGCTTTCACTAACAAGCGTCTACTAAAATCTTTTTTAAATTTCGGTCTCATTAGCGTTCAGAGGCCATGTGTGACTACTAAAGTTACACATCTGTCTCACGAAATTCAAGGGTCTCATTAGCGTTCAGAGACCATGTGTGACTACTAAAGTTACACATCTGTCTCACCAAATTCAAGAGAATCTTAAAATTTGTTGTCTTGATTTTCCGTGACCCTCCTCTCCTTATTCATCTTAGTGTTGGCGTTTTTTCCTATATTGTATTCCAATCTGCTACAACACTCTACCTCACAATAAAACAGAAAGAGCAAAAAATGAAAATTAAACGAGCTGCAGAAGAGAGATTTTTTAAGATGATTACACAAATATAATTAAAATAAGGTGGAGAGATTTTTTGAGATGATTACACAAATATTACTAAAATAAGGTAAAAGATTTAGATACAAAAGCAAAACAACACTGAACACCAAAAACAAGATTCAAATTAACAGCAGAACTTGAAAAAGCACATTTGCAAGGGCACCACCACTTCCTTCAATTCAACATTACACATGCATAAGCATTGCATGATTAATAAGCTCCCTGTGTGACCTCATGAATTTTACCCTGAGCATAGTTTCCATAATCCTTTGCCCTCTCTTTCACATCCCTCGCCTTATCAGCAAGGTATCCTTTTGCATAATCAAGGGTGTCAGAACCTGCAGACTGGTTTGCAGCCAAGTACTTGTAAATCCAAGACAAAACAGCAACGGCAACCACACCACAGCCGCCAGAGAACAAAAAGCCAGAAGCAACTAGGAACAACACAAACGCAGCTGGGACAAGGACGGGGCTGAAGATCACAAGAAGAGGAGTTGCAATGATCAAGCTTATGACAGTGCCTGTGAAGATCAACCCAGACAAGAGCAAGAGTGAGATGCCAATAGTAGCAGCAGTTATGAACTTGACGGTTTGACGTGAAGTAGGGTTGTTGTAGCTGGTGTTGGACTCGTAGGTGTTTCCAAAGGGTGGTCCATAGGAGGTTCCATGGGAGGAACCATAGGGACCTGCAGTTCTTTGTTGGTCACTCATGGTTTGGTGTTTTGAAGACTCAACTGAGTTCAGATAGAACAGTAGTGTGTGCTGGTGAGAGTGGAGTATGAGAGAAGGGAAGTGGTATATAGCAGTGTAGGAAGAGGTGGTGGGAGTGTACGCGGCAAGAGAGGAGGGTGCATTGCATGTCGTGGCGGCGCATTGCATGTCGTGGCGGCTTTACATGAAAATGAGGTAACACCTGTCCTCCTGTACCGACCCCTCTGAAACAGCCTTATTAAGTTATTAAGAAACCATGGGAAAGTTGCACAACCTTCTACCACTTAATCAAACCACATTCTCTTTTAATGTTGTTTTTATTTATATTCACAAAAAAATATTAATGATTTGTGATTTGTATTGTTTAAAAGATAAATCTACTCAAATATGTAAAAAGAAAGAAGATAACACAGACCCTGTCATTCCTACTCATGTCAAATATGCAAAATTTCACTGTATAATGCAAGCTAATGACTGTATAATCACTTGAATTCCTAAGTTTCTTTTCAAAATATAAAAGCAATGTTTTTAACCAATTAAATTGGGTTACTTATCAGAATAACACCCACTCGTTGGTTTAATTACTTAATTAAAAATATGATGAAATATTATTTAGTCCAGGAAAGAATGCATCTACATGCCTACACTCTTCTTATAATAAAAAATATTAAAATTATAAACAAATTATTTATTAATTTTAATTTAAAATATTATAAAGTGAACTTTAAGTCTAACTCAAGACCATAAAACCAGCTCATAGGATTGAGGTTTGCACTCACTTATAAATCCCATAAAACCGGCTCATGAGGTGAGGTTTGCACCTACTTATATACAATAAAAGACTCTAATCTTTAGTCGATGTGGGATCTCCAGCATAAAAAAAAATCATAATAACAGTTATATAATAAAAACATTTTTAATTTATATGAATTACAGTGTATACTTTATGCTACATAATTTTATCTATTATTATAATTCTGTTTTTGTTTATTTAGAAATCTTTTGTAATAGAACTGTTTGTTTGCCCTGCTGCAAATTTGATATTCCCATGGTGAGAAGAGAAAAACAAATTGACTGGACTTGAAACTGTCTTTTTTTTTTTAATTTAATATGGACTAGAGGTTTAAGTTAAAATTATTTTTTTTTATCATTGATCATAATAATTTTTCATTAGTTAAATTTTGTTTTTTTTTTTAGTTTTTTTTTACTAAAGTTGACAGTGATTTTTTAATGTAAACTAGGTTTCAAAATAATGAGTAAAAGTATTTTTAATTAATGTAAATTAATGTTTTTTATGTTGCTAAAAATTATTTTTTAATTGATATTATTAATATTAATTTTTAATCTACTCTTGCTTGTATTATTTCTCAATCCATATTAGTGAGGACTTTTTCATCAAGGAGAAGATACTTGTTGATGAGTGTAAATTAGGTTTTCTTGTTCACATTTGTTGGAGTTATCTATTGTCAATATAAGTATTGCTATTTAGGATGGTTGTTTCTGTATTTCTATATTTTTTAAAATAATTAAATTATTCTTAACAGTTCTGGATGATTTAGAATAAGAAGTGTTATATAAGAAAATTTTAAAATATAAAATATAAAATATAAAATATAAAATATAAAATATAAAATATAAAATATAAAATATAAAATATAAAATATAAAATATAAAATATAAAATATAAAA
>Ga0123342_1008242_pt1 | contig 13258 bp, 4 predicted proteins | sample Turbeawhitnodule_FD_89960 | JGI IMG/M metagenome (GOLD analysis project Ga0123342, IMG submission 89960) | Root nodule microbial communities of legume samples collected from Mexico - Turtle bean Mexico white nodule | ecosystem: Host-associated > Plants > Roots > Nodule | place: Mexico: Nepantla...
AAGAGATCATTGTACTTGTAATTGGTGTGCAACAGGATATAATGAAAACCTAATAGTTGCCCGTGTGGATGTAGGTTGCAGTTGGCGACCGAACCACGTTAAATCATGTGTTGTTTATTTTCTGCAATTGATTTGTGATTATGTGTGTTGATTTGTTATTTTCCCATCAGAAGATTCGTGCGAAATAACAACGTTCAAATATCATTTGGGATGTGAGCTAAAGTTGTAATAACCGCTAACTATTCTAACACAACTATTTTGTCAATTCTAGCTCAGTTGTCTATTCTTTAGAGTGTGCACTTTTAACCACTGTTTAGTGTAAAAGGATATAATACTATGAAAGATAAGTACTGTCAGCTACTAGAGTTTATGTGAAGAAGAAAAAGTTTACATGACCATGAATTTAATGTTTCTCAACATAAAAGGTCATTATATGATAATTGAAGAAGAATCAATACAATGAAAAGAGTTCAAATCTAATCAAGAGCTATAAAAGGAAATGTAACAACTACTTTTTTCCAAGCCAATAAGATGACATGTTTCGGAAAGAAGAATAACTAAGTGAGCCATAATTTAACAAATTCCACAAAAATATTCAACAACCTAAAAGCTTTATTATGACTACATTTTATAATTATTGTTTTTTAGCGCTATTTTGATTCCTATTTATTCGAGCACTGTTTTCAATTCCTGTACGTTTCTTTTCTAATTACTATTTTTCAATTTTAGTATTCAATTATTGTTGCTATATTCGATTTCCACTTTAGGTTTTAATTTCAATTTTGTTAGTTAATTAGGTTTTACAGTTTTTACTGTTAAGTTAGCTGAATCTAGTTTTCACCGTTTCTATTATTGATTTAAGTTGATGTTTCTGATTCTTAGTTTCTGAAATTTCTAATCCAACTTTAATTTCAATTTCATTTTCAATTTTGTTCAACTTTTCACTTTATGGATTTTCTAGGTAAAATCGTTTAACATCTTCATGATTCTCACTGTTTTCTATTTTCATTCACTGTTCCAATATTAATTCCCACTGTTTTCAATTTCTACTTGTTAATTACTTTTTTTTTACAATTACTCTTGGTTCAATCACGTTACACTCAATTGCAATTTTTAATTCTCAATTTCTATTTTCAGTTTAGTTAGGTATTTTTGTTTATACAATGTTAGATTTTCTTAAATTTTGGTTTCCCTTGACTTTATTAAGTTCTACATAGTTCTGTCAATTTCAATTCCACATTATACTTTCATTTTTATTTGGTACTATTTTACAATTTCCATTTTATAGTTTATTTTTTTTAATTCAGTTTGTAATTTCTTTGTCTGCCATTTTTACATTTAAATTGGTTACATTAGTTGATTTCATCCACTACTTAGATTTTGTTAGTTTTTGTTCAGCTATTACATGTTTCTATCTATTTTCATTCTACTCAATTGTTCTTAGTTCAGTTTCTTATCTATTTCAATTCCTAGACTTAGATTTCAATCATAGTTCTTGTTCTTTTATTGTTTTCATTTTTAAGTTCTGCTTTACAATTACTATTTCTATGATTCATTTACTATTTTCATTTTAGCATATCAGTCATATTCTTAGTTTCAATTACTACTTTCATTTCATAATTCTAAAACCCCAAAATCAATTTTGTTAAAGAAAGAATATTACAAAATGAACTCAATTAGCAAGTGTTCCTTGGACTAACCTAAGTCTGACCCTATATTGCACTTATATGGAAAACTTGATGAGACTAAAAAATTTGTCAAACCATCTTCATGATTCTAAGAGTTTTTTAAGTGTAAGAAACTGAACTCATTCCACTAGACAAAAAAATCTTGTCCAATTGATACCTAGCATGTTTAAGATTGTTGAAGTTGATGAACTATGTATTTAGAAACAACAACATTGCTTTAGTTGAGGAGGAAACGATAGAGTAGGTTGCGTAGCTTTCTTGGCATTGATCTTCATATAATGAAAGAAATAATTATTCTCAAATATTTGAGCTTTTCTTCAAAGGACAAAGTGTGAAGGAGAAAACTTGAGGAATACCAAAAAGGTTGTTTTGATGGGTAGAAGATGAAAATCTCAAATGTTGATTAGGTTTTTTCTTTTTGACAATGTGGACGCATTCATTGCAACATGCATCACTTAATATGTTATCAGATACTCCGATCTAAGATGTTTAGGCCTTTGTGCATTAAAAAACTTGTCGTTTACTCATTAATGCTCTTTAAAACATGTGAGAGGAACTAATTACTGTTCTTGACGGTTGACCTAGGTTGGATTGAATGGGTGAGCTCCGCTTTTGATCTGTCTCCAATTAGCACTCTGAGATGCTGCTCCACTAGGATAAAGGAGACTCTACCTGTTAATCACACTCTGATGATCAAGTCAATGAGAGCATTCAAACTATAAGTACATTAGTAGTGTAGGACTTCAAGAAAAGCATACCTTTACCCGGGGTCTTAAACCCCTTTTATAGACATCCTTTCAACAACTTTCATTAGTGAGAATATAATCTCAACATTCAAAATATAATCTTCAACACAATTCATCAGTAACAATATTCAATTAATGTGTACCTATTATTTTTTGGGTACAAACATTCCTAACCACTTTGATCTATATTTATTAATATGCTTCAACTAATTCAGATATTCCTCTTGTTGTTTTTAATTGTCTTTTCCACATATACTGAACAAAATATTTGGGCTACCCCTCCAATGAGTAATAGGGCCCATACCTAGTCCAGACCAAGCTAAGCATGATTTATACCATCGAGTTGACCATACCTAAGTGCGTGGGTCGAGGTCCTGAACACTCCTTGCCAGTACAATTACTAAAAGAGATTTTCTGCATAAACTCATTAATCAGATTAGTACTATAAAGACAAAGCTATTATCTTAACTTGTGTTTAGTCTTGTTCTGTTGGGTATTTTCCTCTAGACACTATTAGGGGCTCAACCCTTTAGAGGCTGATTTTAATACCAACTGCGAAAAACAAGGACATCAAAAAAAAGGAAGGGCTAAATTGACATTTAAATTAAATTTAAAAACTTTTCGCAAGTATCGTCTGAATTACAGTATTCAAACAATGGTTTAGATTATCAAGTAGTTATAATGTCTAAAATGTCATGTCAGATGCATCTCGCTAACTCCACTAAATTACTTATTTGTAATATTTACTAACTATTTATCATATCGTAATGCTAACATATGATAATTTAAAAGGATAAATATTTTCATAAATATTTTTCAACAAGTTTAATTTGATAAAAGACAATAGGTGTATCCTTTAACAATTATGGTTAGACATATTTGAAAGGTTGTTGTATCCTTAACTATTTTAGTCTAACTAGTCACATCAGACGTGGATTTTGTAACTCATTTGAATCACCTTATTTGATGTAATCTAATTAGCCAAGAAGATGACCAAGGACACAAGAGACACTTCCAACTTTGATCAGTCATCTTAGCGTACAAGACACGGCCCCACCAAATATCGGAAAGACCTCAGTAGAAGAGGAACTAGGCATAGACTAGAACATCAAATGTTCTTTCTTTTGGTCTTCTTACAAGAAAAAATGTTTGTAAATAAATTTGGCTCACTTTAAGGTGTCCAAATAGAAGAATAAGCTAGAGTAGGTTTACATAGTATAAATAGGAGTGTACTTAGCAAAATGGGCTTGTTCCAAACCCATTTTTCATGACACATGCACCTAGAACTAAGGTTTTTAACCTAACTTATAGAAGTTACGCCTAAGGTGTGGTTTTGCCATGGTCAACACCCTAGGCAACCTCTCTCCCCTTCCTTTTCTACCTCTCTCTCATCTTGCTCTCCAAGTCAATCCTTCCTATATAAAGGGTGCCTCCCTCCATGTATTTACACATTGAATTTTGAATAGAAAATAAACTCTATCAGAGTGTTGAGTGAGTCTTGAGTGCTCTCTTTTTGTGGGTCTTATCTTGGGTGTTTGTGCACTTCAAGTGGCGGCTCTTCACCACTCATCTTGGAGTCTCCCATCACTCCAAGTGGCGTGACCACCACCATCATCCATAAGCATCCTCTATCTCTTCATCTCTTCCTTCCTTGCACCATTTCCATTCTTCTTTTCCTTTTTGATTTTTCCATCTTACTGCTTTCCATTATATGCTTTAATTATGCACCTCTTCATCATCATCACCATATAATTGTGTTTTATTTTTGCCCTCTAGAAGTGAACCTTCACACTTACTTAACCACTTGGTTAAGTTCGTGTTCAGTGGGAATCTTCTTTGGGTTTCTCACCATATTTTGCTTAAACAAAAAATCATAAACAAAGTGAAACCCCTAACAATGTGCAATCCTAAAATCAACTCACATCATTATTATGATATTTGCATGTATGCACTTAAATGGGGACTTAGTTTTATTTGGAAAACTTTATGAGTACAAAATTTGTCAAACCCATCTTTAACTTCTTCTGCCTTAGATAAGCTTCATGACTCCAAGAGTTTCTTACATGTGTAAGAAACTGAACCCATCCCACTATACAAAAAGTCTTCTCTAATGGATACCTAGTATTTTTAAGATTGTTGAAGTTGATGAACTTTTCAGGTATTAACTATGTATTTGGAAACAACAATATTGCATTAGTCGAGGTGGAAACAAATATAGTAGCTTGTGTAGCTTTCTTGGCATTGATCTTCATATAATGAAAGAAACAATTATTCTCAAAGATTTGAGTTTTTTTTCAAAAGACAAAGTGCAAAGGAGAAAGCTTAAGGAATACGAAAAAGGTTGTTTTGATGGGTAGAAAATGAAAATCTCAAACGTTGATTAGGTTTTCTCATTTTAACAATGTGGAAGCATTCATGGCAATATGCACCACTTAATATATTTTCAGATACTTTGATATGAGATGTTGGGGTTTCGTCCATTAAGGAACTTGTAGTTTCCTCATTAATGCTCTTTAAAGCATGTGAGAGGAACTACTTACTAAAAGAGATTTTATGCACAAACTCATTAATCAGATTAGTACTACAAAGACGAAGCTATTATCTTAACTTGTTTTTAGTCTTGTTGTGTTGGGTATTTTCCTCTAGACACTATTAGGGGCTCAACCCTTTAGAGGTTGATTTTGATACCAACTGCGAAAAACAAGGGCATCACAAAAAGGGAGGGCTGAATTGAAATTTAATTGAAATTTTTTTTTTTCGCAAGTATCATCTAAATAACAGTATTCAAACAATGGTTTAGATTATCAAGCAGTTAGATTGCCTAAAATGTCATGTTAGATGCATCTTACTAACTCACTGAATTACTTATTTGTAATATTTACTTACTAATCATCAGATCGTAATGCTAGTGTATGATAATTTAAAAGCATAATATTTCTCTTTAAATAGAAATCTTAGGGAAACATTCCAAACCATCATGAGGTCTTAAGAAATCGAGAGTTGGATCCATTAAAGAGAAAGAGAGGCACTAAGAGGCATGAGAGACCATAAGAAAGCCTCAAGACTGAAGTCTAGCCAAGACTCTACAGAAAAGGATCCATAGCCTTATCTGACCAACAAAATTCAGGGATCCATGTTTATTATTCTTTAGCTTCTCATACTTGATTACTCACTATAAGATTTTATTATGAGTTTCTAAATCTACCCTGCTGCGATTGAGAAGTAATGTGATATTCCTTAAGTTATTATTTATTATGAATGCTTGTTTTTATATAGAGATTTGAATTCTTTGGGCTTGGTGGTATGCTTAATGCTCAATGGTGAGGAACCACCATTGATTGTCCATGGAGCATGAATGAGTCCGAAAGATGATTTCATGTATTTGAACCCTATCCAACCAACCATAGGACTCAATGGTTGCAGAGCATGGAGCTGAACTATGGTGAACTATTTCATCCTAATGCATAAATAAGCTATAACAATGAAAGGAATCAATCATCATGTTAAATTTTCATGTATCATAATTTCAACTACATTTGAATAGGGATTAAATCATATTTTATTTTCTAACCTGTGTCTAATTCATCTCACTATCTAATATTTAAACACAAACTCCTTTTTTCCACAATTCAAAATTAATATTCTAGTTCTTTTTTATTTGATAAAAATAAAACTAGAAAACAAATTAAATTAAAATTGAAATTTATTCAAGACATAAAACTAACAAAACCAAATTTATTCAAATTACCAAATAAACAACTAAGCAAATAAGCAAATAAACAGAAAACAAAATAACCGAAAAACTAAACAGAAAAATAAGACAAAATTCAAATAACTGAAAAAGAAAAGAGAATTAAAAAGATAAAACATATTTTTGTTTAATCCTCCCTTCTTAAGAAGTCATCCAACTTTTTGTTAAAATCTTTATCTATAGTTTTGCTTCATTTGTTGGATCTGCCCCCTAAATAATAGAACCTGTTTCCTAGGTCAAAATACATAACCTGCAAAATGATTAAGAGGCATATAGGATTTTATTTTTGAAAAATAAAATCAACAAAGGTAACAAAACAACATAAAACTAAAATGTGGACTGGGTTGCCTCTCAGTAAGGGCTTGTTTAACGTCATCTAGCTTGACGCATGTTTATTTCAAGGTGGAAAACTCTCTTTGTTGCATCCTTTTGTACGCATTTCCCCCTGCATTAAAATTTTTTAGACCATAAAAAAAATTAAAAGTTACCTCTTCATATTGAGCTCTAAGTTGAAGTTCTCCTTTGTCAACATCAACTATGATTCTAGCCATCTTCATAAAGGGTCTGCCAAGTATCAAAGGAACCTCCTCATCTTCTTTCATGTCCACTATAACAAAATCCACAGGGAATATGAACTTATCCACCTTCACCAGAACGTCTTCAACCACACCATATGGATATTTGATGGATCCGTCTGCCAATTGTAACTGCATCTTGGTGGGTTGAACCTCTAAATTGCCTATCTTCCTTAGCATTGCCAAAGGCATTAAATTGATGTTTGCCCCTAAATCTAGTAAAACATTGTCCACCGATAAAGCAATTATAGACATAGGAAGATTAAAACTCCCTAGGTCCTTGAATTTTTTAGGCAAGCCTTTCTGAGCAATTGCTCTGTATCTAGCCTCCAACTCTATATTTCTTTCTTCAATATAGCTCCTATTCTTCTGAAATCTCTCAAGTGTTGAATCTTGCTTTAGATTCCTGCAAAATAATTTTTAGGGAGTAATTTGTCAAAGAATTTTCTTTCCTTCTCTTCTTTTGAATGAGGATGAGGATATGATAAATCTTTTTCAAGAACACCTCTCTCCTTATTTTTAATTTTTTCTTCCTCACTTCTTTTCTTTTCTCTCTCTGTCTCATCTCTCTTCCCCTTAGTCTCATCTTCTTTTTCAGTCACTACATTATTACAATGCTCTTTTGGATTGGGTTGGCTATTGACTGAAAATAGGCCACTTTTTATCTATGCAATGTGTTGGTCCACTTGTCTCATCTGGATCTCTATATTCCTAATTGTTGTCATGTTATTTTCTTCCATTATCACAAGCTTTGTCAGGGCGTCTTCAACTTTACTCATTCTTTCAAGCATGGATGGATCCTCAACTTCAGGTGAATTGTTCAGATAAGAACAGTGACCATTAGGATGATCACCTCCACAAAAATCACACCTGATTGATTGACTCTAGCTTTGAGATGAATGCACAACATATAACTGATGGGGCAATTTAGCCATTTGTGCGGTTAATTGCTCAATTTGTTGTGTCAGAATTTTATTTTGAGCCAATAGTGCTTCTTCTAACAAGTCTTCCTTCTGAATACCTTGTTTATCATGTTGAGCTTTATAATCAGTTGATGTCAATGCATCAATAATTATTGTCGCTTGTTCTACATCAAGAGTCATCATTGTGCCGCCAGCTGCAACATCTAATAGCATCTTTGTGTCAGATTTAAGACCAGTGAGAAATATGCTCAGTTGAGCAATATCTTCAAATCCATGATCAATATCATCTTAATTTTTTCCCATGTCTCACAGAAGACTTCATCTACTCATTGTCTGAACATAGAAATTTCAGACTTTGCTTTGATGTAGCGAGAAATTGGAAAAAATCTTTGCATAAATTTTTCCTCTACATTCTTCCAGCTAGTGAGACTCTGATTTGGAAGTAACTTAGTCATTCTTTAACCTTTTCTGCTAATGACAAAGAAAACAAGCGTATATAAACATTTTCAAGATCACCTGATTGAAAGCCCATTGTTCCTGAAAAATATTCTTAGTGGGAAAAGAAACAGAGTATTTATATCTAATATTTTATTTATATTATTTTATATTTTATAGAAGAAAAATAAATAAGCAAAATAAATAAATAAAAAATAAAAATTTATGTAAAATAAAAAAAATTAAAGACAAAATAAAAGAAAACAATAAAAACAAAACCTAACTTACTTAAAAATAACAAATAAATACTAGGAATAAAATAAAAACAAAATAAAATAAAGCTAAAACAAAATAAAACTGAAAACCATAAATAAACAACTAACTAACTGGCTTACGTAAAAACAAGAATTAAAACTAGTAATGAAAAATAATTAATTAAAACAAATAAATAACAACTACGTAAACCTAAATAAAACTTCCTAAATAAAACTACGTAAACTAAACCTAAAAACAAAAACAAAAAACAAAAATAAAATAAAAATAAAAACAAACTAACTTTTATAATTTTTGAAATAATTTTTATTTATTTTGTAGGTTGTTTTTTTTATATAGGTAGTTATTGTAGTTGAAAAAAAGGGTTATCTAAAGAGTGAAAATGGTAAGAAATTGTGTACATAAAAAAGAAGAATTCATTTTATTAATGTTATAGATTATTATTAGTATTAACATTACTATTATTATTAATACTAGTGGGCACACAGGCTTGCATCCGTATTTTTTTTTATATAATTAAATATAAAATTTAATCAAATTAAATAATATATTATTATTTGTGTTCATTTTTTATTATTTATATTTATTTTTAATTAAATATGTTTAAAATAAGATAAATAAAAGAGATGAAATATGAAGAAAATTAGCAATACACAATTTCAGAATCTCAACATTAGGGTTTTTGAAACGTTGAGGATGGTGAAGTGGCAGTGATGAAATATTGAGGAGACGGAAGAACAACAATACAGTTTCAGAATGTCAAAATTAGGATTTTGGAGACATTAACATGTTTTTATATTATTTCTCTGTCACAGTTCTTTTATATATCACTCCTTTAGAATCTCAAAATTAAGATTTTGGAGACATATGTTTAGGGATGGCAAAGCGGGACGGGTCATGCGAGCTGGCCCGCGGCCCGCAGGTAAAAAACGCGGGGCGGTCTAACCTTTTCAACCCGCTAACCCGCATTAGCTCGCGGGCCAGCAGCAGGGCGGGGCGGGCTGGCCCGCTAACCCGCAAGAAAAAAAAATGTCATTGTTTTAATGTGTGCAGATGACGGAGAAGATTATAATTATGAAAAAATGAATGAAAGTTCTTCTAAGGCAACATCCAATGTTATTAAAATGGAAGAATGTCAATAATGTTTATGTTTAATGTTTTTTAATTAATGTTTTGGAAGTGGAAAAATAGTGATATTTGATATTTATCTTAATGTTTAATTTTTTTGATGTTTGACTATGTTTGAAAAGGAAGAAAATTTTTTTGGATTTGATAGTAACAAATATATAAGTTTAATTTGATAATTTTTTAAGAACAAAATGTAAAAAAAAAATATTTAATTTAAAAAAAAATGCGGGCCAGCTCTTATGCGGGGCGGGTCGAGAATTCTAACCCGCAATAACTTTGTGGGGCGGGCCAAGTGCGGGGCGGACCAAGTGCGGGGCGAGCTGGCCCGCTTTGCCACCCCTACATATGTTTTTATATTATTTCTCTTTCACATATTTTTTATATATCACTCTTTTGCCTAAAAAAGAGTAATCGTCCATAAATCCACATTTCACCCCTCTCTCCACTCTTTCCTAATAAAAGGCACCAATCTCTCCACTTCCTGCCAGTTAAGTGAGAACAAATAAAATAAAATTTTAAAATTAAAAATATGCTTATTTAATAAAGAAGAATATCAGTTTAAAATAGAAAAGTAATTAATCTCTACACTCTCCTGCCAGTTAGGTGATAACAAAAAAATAAAATTAATGTACCAATCTCTCCATTAAGTGAGAACAAATAAAATAAAATTTTTAAATTAAAAATATGCTTATTTAATAAAGAAGAATATCAGTTTAAAACAGAAAAGTAACAAATCTCTCCACTCTCCTGTCAGTTAGGTGATAACAAAAAATAAAATTAATGTACCAATCTATCTGAGAACAAATAAAATATTTTACTTCCAAATGATACTTACAAAAAAATGGATCTTTAACCATAAAAGATTTTCATTTATGACATCAAAATATATTAATTTTTCAAAATAATATTAATTATTTATTTTAAAACATTAATAATCAACACCCTATTTAACACTACCTTAATAATCAACACCCTTTTTCTATAAAATCCCAAACTAACCGCTAATAAAAAAAAAATAAAAAAACAAATAATAAACTTGTATCTATTGATTTTATTTTATTTACTAACCGTTTATGTTATTACACAACAATTAAATATACACATTTTTATATTACATAAATATTGAACAAAAACAATTTAAAAAATGAATGATTCCATTAGAACTCAAATCAACTCAAAGATAATGGTATTTTTAAAAAAGGTTGGTATAGTTACGGAAAAGGAGAGAGACATAAATAATAAATTATTATAAAGGAACCAACAAAAAAAGATAAAAAGGGAAGATGAGAAGGAGACTAAATAATAAATTATTATAGAAGAACCAATAGAAAGAAAAAAAGATAGAAAAGGAAAAGAAGGGAGAGACGCAAATAATAAATTATTATAGAAGAACATTATTATAGAAGAACGAAACGAAAAAAAAAAATAGAAAGGGAAGAGGAGACAAAGATGTAAATAATAAATTATTATAAAAGAACGAACCGAAACAAAAAAAATAGAAAGGGGAGTTGCTTTGGCATTAGTAAGCGGCAGTAGCGTGCACCAATGATCGAGTCACGGAGTTGTGCCGGTCTCCCTTTCAATTAGGTGTCTGAATCAGTGATGGTACCTCTGAATTGCATATGTTAAGCCTTCTTTCCAATAACTCCATCAGAACCATTCTTCGTCTTCGTCACTCTCCCTTAAGAGAAAACATATAGAAGAACACTTCTCTTTCTTTCGCCTTCTTCTTATCATCCAAAAGTAAAAGTAATAATTTCTTCTGAGAAGGTTGAGTGTTTGTGACTTAAAATAAGGAGTTAAAGGGGGAACACTATTAAAGGACTTAAAATAAGGAGTTAACAGGTAAAGGGGGAATCGTGGAGGTTAACCCAAGAAGTAGGGAGTTAAAATATTTATGAAAGAAGTTAAAAAGAAGATGTTACATTTCAAAATTGTTGCCACTACTTTGGCTACTACTCACGTTTCCTAATATTTGTTTCTCTCTCATAATTTAAAAATAAATCATATCTTTCAATTCAAAACCAATAATCTATTTCAAATATTTTTAAAAAGTAGAAAATGACGCAATAACCAAAATAATGAAATAAAACCAAATATTAATCTAAGGATAAAATAGGAAAAAATTTGAGAGCAGTTAAAGAGAGAATAGATTAGTGGAAACACATACACTGTGCATCATTTTTTATTTTTATCATTTATATATAATTATGTTTAATATTAAGATTGAATAAATAATATTATTATTCACACACTTATATTATCAGTATAAATTTAAGTTTATTTTAATAAATACGAATATATGTAAGAAGACACATAAATTTTATCAAAACATAGCTAACATAGTAGTAATACATGATAAATTTACCGATTATTCAATTTAGTTTTATTTTGATTAAATATAAATTTTAATCAAATTAAATAATTTTTTACAATGCAGAGTATCACTGATAAAAATAAAATCATAGTATGGAGCACTAATAACATTTTTGTTAACTACATTTTTTTTATTGAACCAAATGTCAAATAGATGTCAATCTCATTTCTGAAACAATATTTGTCATATGAATAGTGTTGTTTCTCCTTTCTCTATAAGTTCTTTTTCTTGTATTCATTTCTTCTTTCTATTTCCAACATTTAGTCTTCAAATTTGTGTTTGTTATGTAATCTATTAAAATCTAGAAAAATAATAAATATTTTAAAAATATTTTAAAAATATAAAAAATAAATATTTATATTTACTTTTAATTAGACAATTTTAAAATTCTAAATAATTAATTTAAATAAGATTATATAATTTTTTAATACTATTTTTTTGATAAAGCTAATTAATGTAAAAAAAACTAAGTTAATAAACAATAAGATAAACATAAAAGGGTATTGAAATATTAATTTTAAGTAAATTTCATATTTGTTAACAATATTAATTTATGTAAAGGAACTTATGTGATATTTCTTTATTATAAAATTTAAGAAAAAAAAGAGAAAAAATTCAAAATATGAAATTGATCAATTTTATATGTAAATGATAACATTATAAAATACTTACTTTAACTGATTTCATAAGACTGTTTTTGATTGAAGAGGCCCCAACACCCAAAAGAGTGTTTAGGACCAACCTTGCATGAAAGACAACCAAGAGAGCGTCTAGGACAAACCTTACATAGAGGGCACCCACAAGGAGCGTCTAGGCCACACAAGAAGCATCTAAGAGACACAAGAAGCATCTAAGAGACACAAGAAGTGTCTAGGCCACACAAGGAGCGTCTAAGAGAGTTGACATCCAAGAAGGGTGACGTTTAAGAAGGCCCAACAAAGTGTAGCTTAGTCTTAATTGTGGTGTAAATAGCATAGCCTTGTGAACCTTTGTTTAAATTTTGCAAATTAGGATTAAGGAGAAGTTAACCTAGATTAGCTACGGTTTCTAGAAGCTCTCCACTAATCTAGGACGTCCATGTGCAAGTTAGGAGGCCATGTGCACCCATGTGCCATGTGTTCCATGTGCCTCCATGTGCTACTCTTTTGCATTTCATTTGGCTTGCATTTGCTCATCATTTAGGTCGTCATTTCAGGTCCTCCTTAGCCTATAAAAGGAGGAGCCAACCTCATGTATTTGAAGATTAAATTGAGTATTGTTATGCTGCCAAACTTGAGTCATACTTTACTCCCTTGCCTAAGATTTAGGTCTTAATCTTCAATCCTTCACCTACCAAAGGGGGCTGGCCGAACCTCCCTCAAT
>Ga0123342_1008243_pt1 | contig 13255 bp, 11 predicted proteins | sample Turbeawhitnodule_FD_89960 | JGI IMG/M metagenome (GOLD analysis project Ga0123342, IMG submission 89960) | Root nodule microbial communities of legume samples collected from Mexico - Turtle bean Mexico white nodule | ecosystem: Host-associated > Plants > Roots > Nodule | place: Mexico: Nepantla...
CTTAAAACAGTTTTGGGTATTTGTTTCCTTGATTCTTTTCTCTGTAATTCAGCATTGATTTTCATTATACCTTCAAAGTTTGCGAAAATCCCTCTTAAACAATTCACCCCCCTCTCGTTTAAGACCATATATTCTAACAAAACTTTGAAAAGTCCGTGAAGAATGCCTATGATGATAATGAAGTCTTCTCTCTCGGTTTTGATGAATTTCTTCATGATCCATCTCCAATCTTTGGAGCGTTGCCTCCATTTGTCTTATCATCTCATCTTTTTGTGCAATTGATATTTGGCATCCTTTAATTCACCAATTAGGTATGCTTTTTGAGGTGAATGAGGCTTAGAGGATTCTCCACTAGAAAGATTAGCCATGATGTCAAAGAAACATAAAACACAAAGAGAAAACAATTAAAGAAAACTTGTTATTAAATAAAACAAAAGAAAGCTTGCGACAATAGGCAAAGAAATACACTCAAACCACTCCAAGAAAATATTTTTTTTTTCCTTAACTAAGCCTATTTTGTGGATTGGATGATCCTCAAGTGAAATATACCAAAGCAAAATACACTTACTCAAAGAACTATACACCAGAAAACTTGAGGAAGAAGGAAAAGACAAGCAAGAAAAGGTATAAGAAAAAAGTTAAACCAAAGTGTGAAAAGAGATGTTGACAAAACTTTGAGAAAAGAAGACAAGCAAGTAAAAAGGCACAAAAGAGAACTCAAAGAAACCAATTATTAAAATAAAGAAATGAAATGCTTTAGAAGATGTCAAATTAAAAGGATCAAATTTCCATAATAGATAACAATTTGCCAATCAATATGAATCCAACCTTGAAATAAAATGGATGGGCAAATGTAATGTCTAGATGCAAATCCCAAACTGTTTTGAAGAATTCGGTACTGTTTTGGTACTGTTTTTTTTTTTAAAACTACATGAACATTATGGAAGAAACACACCATAGTTTGCATCATAACAATTTTTAACATTCAATTTGCACACAAAAAATTGTAATGGATTCAAGATATTTGAACACTTGAAATCAAATATTTGGAACTCTAAATCAACTTCTACTAAACAAATATCTAAAGACAAAGCAAACTTTCAAAATAAAAAGCAAGTAAGTAGAAACAAAACAAGAACACCTAGAACACTATCGAACGTAAAACTCAAAGTAAAAAGCAAGATCAAAGAAAGGCATATACTAAAGACATATTCAAAACGAAATAAGCATTGAATATAGGGTGCTGGAAATTTTTTTTGGCAAGAAATAGGTGCTGGAAAATTAAAGAACAACCATTAAAGACAAGAAGTGAAAGGAACTTGAATGTAAAGGTGCTAGAATTTAAATTGCTTCAAAGTAAAATGTCACTTCAACTCAACAACACAAAAACATCACCATAGCTCTAAATTCCACATGATGTGAGTTGATTTTAGATTCATTAATTTTGTGACACTTCTTTAGAATTAGGATCAAGATTCTTAGCAATTTTAGGTGAGTCACCTAAGGAAAATCTCCACTGGACATTAACTTAACAAGTTTTAAGTAGATGTGAAGGTTCATTTCCGAAGGTCCAAGGTAAAAGTACAATTAAAGGTGAAGAATGATGATAATTAGTAGTTCCAAACAAAGACAAAAAATTTGGTACAAGTGGAGGAACTTAAGGAAACATCAATGGAGTTCAATGTCTTCCAAAAAGATGAACCAAACTCAAGATTGAGTGTCATTCTACAAAGAACCGATTCACAAACTTATTACAAATTGGAACCGAAAACAAACACAAAGAATGAAACACAATTACCGAATGGAATCAAGCAACAAGTGCATAATTGAAAAGGAAAACACAAGATGAACAAGAACAACCGATTGGAATGAAAGAACAAGACATAGGAACACAAACTACCGATTGGAATTACTAATCATGCTTCGGAAATGGAAAATGGAATAAGAAAGACTTATGTGGTTGTACCATGGAAGGGAAGAACATGCCACTTGGATGGTGATTGATCAAAGATAAGTGCAAGATGCCGCCACTTGAGAGCTTCCCAAACACTCACAAGATGAGACTAGTTAGGATAAAGCAATTCTCACAACTCACACAAAATTGTTCATAGTAACTTTACTCTAATTCATTCATCCTTTTTCAAGAGCCAAGCACCTCTATTTATAGTGTTTAGAGGGCTGCAGAAGAAGAGGAAAATCTGAAATACAAAGCATTCAAATCTGACACCTAAACAAGTCACATGGGAGGTGTGACTTGTTTTCTTACTTTAGCACTTCCTAAAACTATATCTACACCTACTCTTTATGTCACATGGAAGATGTGACTTGTTTTTGTACATTAGCACCCCTTATTTAATCTCTACACCTTCTTTTAATGTTCTCCTAAAAACTACACAAAGTAATTACAAAAAGAGACATTCAATGATGCTCCTCTCCCAAAGCCTTGGCCTTGCTCCTAGTAATCCTTTGAGGCATGAAGAATCTTGAGCTCATGGTTTGGGCTTGGGCCCCCACTTGGCCTTGGGCTTCTTGGGCTTGGGCCTCAGGCGCCTCCTCTACTTGATCTTCATCACATCTCCCTAGTAGGAACAAATCCAAAAACCTTTCTAGCAACATGTTGCATCTAAAATTTGGTTCATTTGTTGAACCAGAATGCACACAACAATATCAGCTAGTAAGGTTAACATGATTTAGAAAAATAAGGAAAGAACATGGTGCCAAATGGCAATGATCTGTTTACTTAAATTTGGTGCATTTTTTGTGGGGCTTAAAGCTCAATTTTTTATTTGGCCTACTCAGATTCTCAACCTGATTTGAGATAGAGTAGTGCTCATAACCAATTTATGGTTGTATAAAGGAAGTATGGTTGATCATCTCCCAAGCCTCTTTCTACAATAGCTATTCCTCCAAGGTCCATTAATCTTTTGTCTAGCTTCCTTCACAACAAATTGTACCAGTTCACAGGTAAGGTTTTATCCAAATCATCAAACTAAAGAAAATAAACATATCTGGTAAGACAGTAAAAAATGTTTTGATCAAAATTGTAGTGTAACTAAGTCATTTTCAATATTTTCCAGTGCCTACTTTGCCTACATTCTCACAATGTTTCAGCATCAGGAGGTACATAGTCAATAATCAATTCAACATTATAAGTGTCACACTTAATCCAAAAAATAAACATAACACCAACATTGTACTTCTGATAAATAGAATCTCCCAAGTCGAAAACTGCATAAGGAACACCTTTAAGCCAATGTCGACCTAGGATTCTCTGAAGAAGATATCTACAAAATACCTGCAAAGGAAAAAGAATAATAAAACAAAAAACACTTACAATAAGAGTTTAATTTTCATACACTGAAGTGTATAGACTTTTACATAATCAACTAATAGGAAGCCAATTTAGATAAAAGGCAACAATACAATTCTACCCTACACAACACTCTGATTGAATGATTATGCAAAAAAACCTTTAAATTATCAACATATTTGAATTGAATTATGAAAGCAGTTTCAAATCACATCAGGAAAAGTTTTAAAAAACAAAAGTAAGTAAATAGTAAATAAAGACCCTTTTAAGCTAGTCACCTTCATAGAATCAGGTGTATCACCCTGGCCTGTTGTGGAAACAAAAAAAAGACAGCCTGCTCCTGCGGTAACAAAACAAAAAAATAGATTTAGATGTAGTCATTTAACCAAGGGGACCTAGATACCCTTCTAATGGGTCTTTAGTTGTGAGTCCAGTATCACAAACCCAACAACATTGAATAAAAAAACTTCAATTTTGATCTCAAAACAACATTTTTGGCACACCCAACAGTAGAAAAAGTTTCATTTAATTGCAGCACATACAGGGTCATATTGATCAAGGGAGAGAAGGTTGACGGAACAACCTATGCGTTAAGCTCGCTAGAGAGACGTTCGGCTACGTCCAATGCATTTCCCGTTTGAGTGGCATAGGAGTTTATGCATCACTCTCACTTTCAATAACTTCAAAGTTAAGAGCTTTTTAGTGAATCATAAAAGGGGTTTTGGTAAAGTCTTGGTGCTTCCCCGGCTACTATCTCAAACTAGCGGGGGCAAAGGGTGAAAGAAATGTATTCGAGGTAAACTTATTCTAATTTTGATATCCTAAAACTAGACTATATACTTGGATATTTTTGTTTCTTAAATTATATTGAAATCGAAAATGTTTTTTGACAACCCTAAGTCCCTTGTGCTAGAATATAATGCGCTGACGTGGCTGGGTTGATTACGTGGCATGAGCATTTTTTAAAACGAAAATGTTTTTTGACAACCCTAAGACTCTTGCGCTAGAATATAACGCACTGACATGGTTGGGTCGATTACGTAACAGGGGCATTTTTGTAAAATGAGGAAGGCAAAGGGGAATTTTAATTTCCAAAAGCGCTATTCAAATCCCATGTTCGTGGTAGAATCTTTCCTATTGTTTGGAAGAGAGGAACAACGAGAAAGAGTGGTTGGAGTGAACATTGCGAAAGGCGATGGGGGGTGGAGTGCGAAGAGGTTGCAGCTGTTTAGGGTTTAGGTTGCGGTGGTGTGCGAAGGGCTTACGACCAGAGTGTGAAAGGTTGCGGTAGTGTGCGAGAAACTTGTAGTTATATCATTGTAGAACATGGTAGAAATTTACATATCGTTGTGTTTGTCGTATCTAGTTATATTATTTACTTATTTATGTTGAATGTGGTTGTAAATTATGTTATTTGTAACCGGGTTGTTAAGTCTGAATGAAATTGAAATTTTTTGGAGTGGTGAAATAGTTTTCATTCAATCCCTTTTTTGCAGTTAGTGTGCATTTAAATTTATTGTTATTTGTTTGAAGTTTTTGGTAATAGTAATAATATACTTGGTTGTTGCAGACTCGTGTAATTGAAGAGATGAACGTGAAAGGAGGACAAATATCATGGACCAGTTCTGATTGGTGTTGTTTAGAATGTTGGTGTTGTTTAGAATGTTGATGTTCACTGTCAATTTAAAATTTGGCACTATTTTGTAGGTCTTTGTGCCAACAGTGTTCAATGACCACTGATGGGTGTACACATTATATTGTGGGACGAGGCAATTGCATGTGTTGGACTCCATTGGTCATAGAATTGAAGGTCATAAGAAAATTGATAAAACAATGGTAATTTTTTTTATCAGCAAAAACAATGGTAAATAGTTGCATGTTCTTGAATAGTGAATGAATTAATTTAATTTGGATTTTTTTATCATTCTTGTTAAATTGCATCTTGTAGGTTGATCGACTCCAACACCTTTATGAAATTCTTGACGAATTTTATGAAAAGAGTGGTCCTCAAATTACATTGATAAAAGAAAAGGTTCCCCTACAACCAAACATGGTAGTATTGCAAGTAATAGTTATTTATTCTGATTTTATATGAATTTTTTAATTGGTGTTTACTTAATATTTTGAATTGTTGTTTAGTTAATAATTGATTTGTTATATGCAGTTTTGACTGTGGCATTTTAATTGTCAAATATATGGAGTTGTGGGATGGTTCACATAAATTGGATGGGAACAACTTTCCTGATTACACCATAGTAATAGTTATTTTCATCAATTTACATCTTTAATTTGGAGTTTGGTAATTGGAAACTGATTCCATCATATATAATTTAGAATGACCTCCAACGCTTTCGTTAGGAAATGTTTTGCTCTTGGGTGTTGGATGATCGTAATGTTCAACGAGAAGCTATGTTGAAAGATCTAAAACTTAATTATCGTTGATCATGATGATGTTTTTTTTGTTGTAATTTTACAGTTTGGTTTTTATTTACAAAATTGTGTGACTTATTATGAGGACATGTGAACAATATATACATTTGTTGGATGAATGAAAGTAATTTGAGTTTGATATAAGTTATTTAATTCGTGGGTCATTTGAATGGAATGCAAGAAATTTCAATTTTCCTTTTTGTGTAAGTAGGTTTGCATTGTGCATAATGTAGTATTGTTATATATCATATTTTAGGCAGAAATGTGTCATTGGACCACATGATTGTGAAGTTGTATGTTAATATATTCACTGATATTGAGTGTTGTTTTTTTTAGTGAAAACATTTATTGGTAGTGTTGGACATAGAGGTAAGTGGTGACCCATGACAAGGTTTCTACAAGGTCATGTGTTTCATTTTGGTTATTGGATTTTAGAGTTGGCAGTGCATGATGTGTGTCAAGGAACCTAGGTGGAGCATATAAATGTGAATTGGGTGAGTGAAATAATGTAGTGGTGGTCATCCGAGACCTTGTAGTGTAAGTAGTGACCTAAGTCTCTATAAGTGGTGACCCATGACAAGGTTTCTCATGGTCATGTGTTTCATCTTGGTTAATGGGAACCAAGTGTTGGCAGTGCATGATGTGTCTTAAGGCACCTAGGTGGAGCATATGAATGTGAATTGGGTGAGTGAAACCATGCAGTGGTGGTCATCAGAGACCTTGTAGTGTAAGTGGTGACCCATTACAAGGTTTCTGCATGATCATGTGTTTCATCTTGGTTATTGGGAATCAAGCATTGACACAGCATGATGTGTGTTAAGTCACCTAGGTGAAGCATATGAATGTGAATTAGGTGAGTGAAACAATGTAATGGTGGTCATCGTAGACCTTGTAGTGTAAGTGGTGACCTTAGTGTGTATAAGTGGTGACAATCTAGACTTCGTGGGGCTCATATCATGTGAGTGTTCGTTGTGCATGGAGATAATATATCACTTGTCTTCTTTTATGCGAACAGTTATACGAGTTGGACATTCAACGGACTGAGTTGGTTTCATGTTCATTTCGGATGGAATCGCCGACATGTATTTTCCTACTCTTGCACATACCAACATAAAGTACTTCAATTCCTTCTCATGTGCTTTCTTTGAACTTCGTGTTCTAATGACAAAACCCTTTTTAATGGTATATTGTCGGTAAAAACTTTTTACGCCATTTGTAGTGTCAAAACACATTTCAACTGTAGGAACAGATTCATCGACTGTATTTGGAACTAAGTCATCAACATTTAAAAGGGAATCTGATTCATCAACTGTATTTGGAATGGAGTCATCAACATTTAAACGGTTCGAATGCTGAGATTCTTCAAACAAGGGAATGTCATCAAGTGAAAAAATTTCCATCATCTTAGACCTATGTACTATAAAAGGTTGTGCATGCTATGGTTAGGTTAAATTACATTAAGGAATGACAATAATGCAGAGAAAAAAGTATTTCTTCATATAAGTTTACATGACATTCAAGAAGGATAATAATGCTGGCAAAACTAAATTTCTTCAAATAACATTAAATGACATTAAGGAAGGGCAATAATCCACATAACACTACATTTCTTCATTTTTATGTGTATATGTGCATGAACAGAATCAGAAAATCCTTGTTGTCCAACCTAATACGGTTAAATGCGTGAGAGTGACACCATTACCACAATTAAATATGGATGGGAATGGAAGAAAAAAATTAAATGCAGCATCTAGTGAAGATGTAAGTGAATGGAATGGAAGAAGAAAAATTAAATGCCCTTTCACCCAACAATGAAATCGTAATCAATGCAACAATACCTTTAACGGTAGAATGGGTGTGCAACCTTTAATGTGTAGTAAATAGGGTGAAGAAGGAGGATGGAAATCAATGAAAGATGGAGGTGTCAATGTGTTATACTTTCAAAAGTATTACAATGCAAAACGAACGAAGGTGTCATTTTGATGAAGCCTAACAATTTTTTATGTTTTATATGGGGACAAAGGTGTCCTTTTGATGAAGTCCAACAAGGGGAAGGAGAAGCATTTGTGGAGCCCACCTACCACTTGCAGATTTGTATTTGCTGCTACTTCTTTCTTCCACCTTTATAGGTTAAAAAGGTTATTTTTTATGTACCTTTTTAGGTACACTTATTACATTAAGTGCACCTCACCTCACGTTAAATGCCCTTAACTCATATTCACTCCTCAATGAACCATTACTTGTGTGCACCAGTGATCCATAAATTTCATAACATTGTAAACCATTTCCATGTAAACATCCTTTGTAAATACCTAAAAACATATCAATTAACTAACTACTTAAGCATCAGATTTTTTGCTTTTGCACTTCTTCCTTGAATATGTTGTCCAAGGTGTTCTCATAACAACAATCTTGAAACATTTTATAGGTTTATGTTTCATTTTAGAAAACATGTTGGGTTCTTCATTTCCACGATCTTCATCTCCATGTAAGTCTTTGTCTTCAGGTACATCTTTATCTTCAACTACATCTTCATCACTACTTTCTCGCTTTTTGAAGTCTGTGTGATCCACTGAAAGAGGTTGAACTTCAAGTATTTGGGAAGGAGTATTGTCCGGAACTTAATTTCTCCTTGCAATTAAGTCAAGTATGTCCTTCACCTCTTTCTCCAAAATCATGATTAATGTCGCCTGCTCCTTACATATGCACATGAGTTCAACAACTTTCACTGTGATTGTATGAACTTCATCCTTTCTTGCTTCCCCTTCTGAATTCCACAACCAAATTCATGAAACGCTTCTTGAACCAATTCACTGGAAAGTTCTTCATTTGAAACACATAACTCAACAACAACCTGTTTGTTGATATAAATAATTCGAAACTTAATTATCAATATTCACAACAACATTAATGTAATACAATTCCAATAAACATGACATACCATATTCTTACGCATACCACGTCAAAGTTTATGGTCACCAACTCTAACATCCATCCAATGAATGATACGGGGATATTTATTTCCACTCCTAGATGTGTGGCGCTTGTAAGAAAACAAATGCTTCATCGCCCATATATGAAAAATGAATTAAAAAAAATCATTTATTATGAACTCAAACACATGCAAAATTATTACAAATAGCTACCAATAACATAAATATTTCATATTACCTGCAACAGGTAAACACAACCATCCACATGGATAGACGACATACTTTCCTCGGTCATCCAATTTGAAACCGAACACAAACTATCAACCAAAATCTCATACACTAAACCCCTCAATTATACGTACCCAGTTTCTCTAAATCATCAACAATGGTAAACAACCCATGATGAACTAAACCCATTCTAGTAGGCAATAAAAACTCTGACAATCCTAACAGGATGTACAACTTACAAAAGTCCTCTAAGCAAATATCATTGTCACGCTTCAAAATTTCAGAATAAATCATTTCCACAGTTACATCAGCTTCTTCAAAAGAACTCCTAATGCGAGATATAGTTCTTGTTTTCCTCAAATAAATTTTTGTACCCACAACTCTTAGACCTAGACCCAAACACACATCGAACAAAATGAACGACACAAATTCATACTAAATTGCACTACATAAGTTACTTAAAAGTCCACAACTCAATTTTATCTCCTCACGCAAAAACATAAGCCATCCAAATAAGGTGGAGTGGATATAAGACTTTTGTTCCAAACTTAAGTGTCTGTTCACAAGACCCAAACACTTTGCCCTCCAATTATGCCTAAAGACCTGCATATCAAATACAAATACACTTTAATATATAAAATTACGAAAAAACAAATATATCATCATGTCTACTTTCATAAAAAATCATGATTTCAATCAAAGCTTAGACTTAGGCTCAAGGTCAGGATCAATCATAACAACGTCCTCATCTGAACGTCCGCTACTTGACATTATGTCTTGAACAAGTAATTAATTAATCAATTCAAAACCATGAATACCACAATTCAATTCTACAAAAATCAAAATAAATAGTGCCCCATCAAAATACAATAAAAAAGTTAATAAAGACCATACAAAATTTAACCATCATGTCCTTTAATGGTTTCACTTTACAACACCACATGCACTGCATCACCCCACCCAACAAAAAGACAACTCAATTTTTAAAATTACTTAACTGTGAATAAAGTTCATACCAGGTTACCACTTACTCCTAACACATGTCGCCAATTACTGTGACTGACCACATTCACACTCCTATTAACTAAATGTACATTGTTGTTGTCCATTGTGATGACTTCACACACATCACATGCAACACCAAACACACAACACCACATATTACAATTTTCTAAAATTAATTAACTATGCAAAAACCTGATGGCAAGTCATCACCTATTCCCACATAGGTCACCACTTAATGTCAGTGTGACTAATTGACTACATTAACATTCACATTACAGAACTTGACCTTTACACACACCTCATACACTACACCACCCCACACATGAACGAAACAAAACTAAAAAATGATGCAACACCAAAAAATTGAAATTGCCGACTTGAAATCCACGACAACAATTCTCAATAAGATACTCAAATTAACAACAACATTTCTCTTCAATGGGGAATTATGGAACAAAAAGTTCAAAATGGTGAGGAATGCAAATGATAATAAGATAAGACCTTTTCAACAAATTGATGGAAAATAAGAACCAAGAGCACATGAATTTCTTTGGATTTAGCTTCAATTGTGGTGACTCCTTAACTACTTTAGGATTCAAAAATACTGCAAGATGAAGGACTGAATTTGAACATATGTACAAGCAACCAAAGCCCACTATTTATATTTTCCACTTACAATTTAAAGTTTTCAATTTCCATAAGCCATTGAACATGCATCACATTATATACAGAGTTTATAAAAAAAAAGGATTGTTAAAGTGTTATTATAAGAAATATTGGAAGGAAAAAAGACGTTAGTTACACAAAACCAGCATGCAATAATAGTGAACACGGATATGGATTGGCTCTTTATATGGAATTAACTATCTTATGGTATACATAAGAGATAAATACAAGAATTTGAATGCAAACTAATATTGAATGCAATTACAATTGAATTTACAACAATCTAAAATGAAAATAGAAGCAACAAATGTAATCAAATATTCAAACACTGATTTCAAATTCAGAATTGAAAAGCAGTACAGAATGGTTAGAGCATAAAAGAATTTGAATGCATATATGAAAGGGAATGTGATGTTAATAACACAATTCTAGAATGGCAAAAAAATCCTAAATAACCCCTAAAATCAAAACCCAAAACGGAACCTACATAATTCCTAAAATCAAAACCCAAAACGGAACCTAAATAACTCCTAAAATCAAAACCCAAAATGAAATCATACTTAACCCCTAAATCAAAACCCAAAAGGAACCCTAAATAACCCCTAAAATCGAAATCCAAAACGGAAATTAACATAACCCCTAAAATCAATTCCCAAAATGAAACATTAAATAACCCCTAAAATCAAAATCCAATTAGAACCCTAAATAACTCTTAAACTCAAAACCCAAAACGGAAATAAAAAACCAAAAACCTTGATATCCAAAAATAAATGCAATGAAACAAAATTAACCTCAAAATCGAAGCGAAAAATTGATTCACACTCACACTCCAATTCGAACTCCTAATCAAAATTGAAAATTGCAGTCGTCACTGAAATCTCACTACAACTCTAAATCCTTTCAAAATCGCACTTTGACGCACCTCTCTTTCATTATCATTTCGCAAAACCTATGTTTCAACCTTAAATTTTTAAAATTTGCCACCTTAACAACTAAACCCACAATGTATTTTGGCGCAACCCATTTAGTAGTTGTCAAATAATCGTTGCCCTTTGAAATTTTACACCCTGTTTGCTTCTAGGTGTGACAACGGAGGAGGAAGGGGTAAGAGGGAAGAACTTTTGTTTGGATCAGAGTATGTGAGGGTGTGGGTGCGGATGAGCGAGCGAGCTTAGTAGTTTTTACTTCTTGCAAAATTGAGAAGATTTGCGTTGATTGTAAAGGCACAAATAGACATATACGTTGCTACCCTTTCATCAATTCTAATATTAAACAATGTGGGCATCAATGAGTTTTCAGTTTCCTTCTTCTTTATTATAGTGTCTGGTGCAACAGTTCTGTGAGTTTTCTTTTCTTCTTTACAATGGTGGGTGCAGAAGAATCTTGACCAAAAAATTTATACCCGTGAACCCTGAACTTTTTCTATAAATAAAATTAGCTTGTGATACCCTGTGGCTTGCTCCGCTCCTCTGCCCAAAACAAAACGAACGAGAGAGTTTATGCTTTGAGGAACCAGAAAGGTGGTTTGCGGAACGAACTAAGTGGTTTGTTTTCATTTTTTTTAACAACAATATAGATTCAAAATTATTTAAAATGATTGTGGTGGTTGTTTTGAAGAAGCATAATTGATTTTCCGAATTTTGGAAGTGCAGAATCGATTTTCAATTTTTCCAAATGGTGTAGAATCGATTTTTTCAAATGGCGCATAATCGATTTTCGGTTTTTCCAAATGGTGAAGAATCAATTATGTGACTTTTAAAGGTAGGAGAGAATCGATTTTGTGGCTTTTAAAGGTAGGAGGAGAATCGATTTCGTTGTTTTTAAAGGTAAAATGAGAATCAATTCTACGCCTTTTAAAGGTAGAAGGAGAATCAATTCTCCCTGTGTGAGAAAAGTGTTGGAATTGATTCTGTTTTTTTTTTTTCAAATTGGATCTTGGAGCAGTGGTTTGGTTTTGTTCATCACATGCTTTCTTCTTCTTGTTCTCCAGTTTATTCTTCTTGTTTTCCAGTTTGTTCTTCTTCTTCTCCAGTACCTTCATCCTTCACGTAAGTTTTTAATTTTTTTTTCTATTTAGAATTTTTTTTATTAAGTGCAGTTACTATTTTTTTTATTATGTTTACTGTTTTTTATATTTAATAAATGTAATTATATTCTTTTATATATGTTTATTGTTTACAGCTTTTATTTTTCTAAATGTATTTACTTTTCTTCATTATTTCATTATGTGTTGTGTACCGCCCTGGTAGTCGGGAGTGATGACGTGGCATCAAGCTACGGTATAGGCATGTTGACGAGACGCCAGGTTGGCAGAAGGGAAGGAAGTCGGGGGCTCTTGAAGTTGCCAGTTATTAAGTTGGCGTGCTCCGATCTCCAGCGCACCAGAACCGGCGGTCACCGGGTTAAAGATGAAGTCGCCAGATGTAAACCAGGCGACCAAGTGATCGCACATCGCCAAAGATGAAGGTGGTGCAGATTATGAAGGCGGGCGGCGAGACCACAGGGAAGGTGTGTACGAAGGCACCCTAGCTCGCCAATCCAGTAGAGATCGCACTCCAGAACAGCTATGCACTGAGTAGTATCATGCATAAGTAACTTAGCCAAAGGAGAGTCAGAAGCAGCGCCCAAGTCAAGGAGGCTCCAGATGATGGCACGTGTACGGCTGGATGCGAGCCACGTGTCC
>Ga0123342_1008244_pt1 | contig 13254 bp, 8 predicted proteins | sample Turbeawhitnodule_FD_89960 | JGI IMG/M metagenome (GOLD analysis project Ga0123342, IMG submission 89960) | Root nodule microbial communities of legume samples collected from Mexico - Turtle bean Mexico white nodule | ecosystem: Host-associated > Plants > Roots > Nodule | place: Mexico: Nepantla...
ATTGCTTAGTGGAATTCCTCAGTGGTTTCTGAGAAGACTGGATGTAGCTCTGGGTTTAGAGTGAACCAGTATAAACATCTGTGTGCATTCTCTCTATCCTTAACTCTTTAAATTCAGTTTTGAATTTGTAAACTAGTAACAACCGATTGTTTTTGCGAAACAACCGATTGTTTTTCTGGTGCTGTTGTTTTTGCTTATTGTTTTGGCAAACTGGATCCCTTATCAATTGTTTCTTGAGATAATTTCATTCTTGACTTAAAAGTTTTCGAAATCCCTTTTTAAACCATTCACCCCCTCTAGTTTAAAGCCATCCATTCTTACATGTCGTATCCAATTGGGAGCTCCAAATTCTGGTGGAGTGTAGTAAGTACAACAAAATAGTAATCAAAATCCCAGAGCAACTGCCAGAGTTTCCATTTGTGGAGCTGAAGCTTCGCAGTCTGATCACCTTGTTAGAGGTATTTGTTTGATTCTGGGCAACCCATTCCTTTATATCTTTTGATTGTGCTTAGAAACTTAAGTTGTTAGTCCGAGAATTAGAATTTGAGTTGGTGGTATCTACACCAACAAAATTTATTATAGTAACTTCTTCTATGTGTGGTGAGTATCCAATAATTATAAATGGGCGGAGATACAAAATCAACATGATTTGTATACCTCTAAAAGATTTTGAGTTTATATTGGATATGGATTGATTGTCTGTTAATCATATCCTTATAGATTAAGGTCAGAAAAAAGTTAATTTTCCCTAATTTAGAAGGAATGCAGGTAATCTCAGCTCAGCAATTTGAGAGAAAGATACAAGAAGGTGCAAAATTTTTTGTGCTCTTGGCTTGTTCTATAGTTACTGATAAAGTACAAAAAGATATGTTTATAGTTGAGGATTTTATGGATGCATTTCCTTGTGAGATTCCTGGACTTCCACCTAAAGAGAGATAGAGTTTGCAATAGACTTGATTACTAGAGCAGACCATGTGTCAATTTCTCCATACCGAATGGCATCAGCGGAGTTAGCTGAATTGAAGAAATAACTAGAAGACTTATTGGAGAAACAATTCATTCGACCTAGTGTTTCTCCATGGGGAGCTCCAATGCTATTAGTGAAGAAGAAGGATGGTTCATCGCGTCTATGCATAGACTTTAGACAATCACACAAGTTAACAATCAAGAATAAATATCTTCTTCCTACAATTGACGATTTGATGGCCAGTTGCATGGGGCAATTGTCTTTTCTAAGATAGATTTGTGCTCAGCTTATAACCAAATTTTAGTGAAAGCGAAAGATGTTCAGAAGACTGTTTTTAGATCAAGGTATGGTCATTATGAATTTCTGGTTATGCCATCTGGTATGACCAATGTTCCAGCTATCTTCATAGATTATATGAATCAAATCTTTAGACCTTTTCTTGATAAGTTTGTTGTAGTATTCATAGATGATATATTGATCTATTATCGTACAAGGGAAGAACATGCAAAACATCTTAGAACTGTTTTAAACATTTTGAGAGAAAAACAGTTATATGTTAAACTTTCAAAATGTGACTTCTAGATGTCAGAAATACATTTTTTAGGACATGTCATCTCTGCACAGGGAATATCAGTAGATCCTTCTAAAGTGGAGGTTGTACTTCAGTAGGAACATCCTAAAACTGTTATAGAAATTAGAAGCTTTGTGGGGTTAGCAAGATATTACAGGAGATTTATAGAAGGTTTTTCTAAAATAGTGGCTCCTTTGACCCAATTGACTATAAAGGATCATCATTTTGCATGGACTGAACAATGTGAAAGAAGCTTTGAAGATTTGAAAAGAAGGTTGACTAACACTCCTATATTGACAATCCCTGATACCATTTAGTCTTTTGAAGTTTTTTGTGATGCTTCCTATACGGGATTGGGTTGTGTTCTGATGTAGAACAAGAAAGTTGTTGCCTACGCTTCTCGTCTATTAAAGATGCATGAAAGAAACTATCCAACTCATGATCTAGAATTGGCAGCAGTTATCCTTGCATTAAAAATATGGAGACATTTTCTTTATGGAGTTAGTTTTAATGTGTATAATGATCATAAAAGCTTGAAGTATTTGTTTGATCAGAAGGAGCTTAATATGAGGTAGATGAGGTGGATTGAATTTTTGAAAGACTATGATTTCTAGCTAATATACCATCCTGGGAAGGCAAATGTTGTTACAAATGCGTTGAGTCGTAAAAGGATACAAATGTCATCACTTATGATTAGAGAGCTAGCATTGATTGAGGATTTCAGGAGTATGAATTTGGAGGTTTTCATGTCTTTAAATTCAATTAGTTGTAATACATTTGTTATAACTAATGAGTTTCTGGAGAAGGTGAAGGAGAAGTAATTGGAAGATTCAAAATTGAAGAACTTCATTGGCTTATTAAATACTGGCAAAGCTAAAGAATTATATTTAGGAGTGTATGGTATTTTGAGATTCAAAAATAGAATATGCATACTAGAGGATAATGAACTAAAGTAAACAGTGTTATTTGAAGGTCATAAAAGCAAACTCAGTTTACATCCAGGGATGACCAATATGTATCAAGATCTCAAGAAGTCTTATTGGTGGCATGACATGAAAAATGATATATCCAAGTTTGTAGCTACTTGCTTGACTTGTCACAAATCAAAGATTGAACATCAACAACATGGAGGCATGTTAACTTAGTTAGACATTACAATGTGGAAGTGGGATAGTATCTAAATGGATTTTGTTACCCAGTTACCACGTACTTTACGAAAGCATGACTCTGTTTGGGTCATAGTTGTAGAACATGGGAGCTTTGATGTTTCAAATACATCATGAAGCTTGAAGTTGTGCTACTTTTAGTTTGAGTTTAGACTAGGGTGTTTAGAATCAATGTAAAGATCATTCCTTGACCCTTGCACAAAGCTTGCTCAATCGGTTGTTTGTCACTTGGTTAGCTTGGAGGTTTTAAAACTGCTTTTGACTTGGTTAGATAACTGCCTAACCAATTCAACCGGTTAAAACGTCTTTTCAACCGGTTGATTATGACATTTCAAAACAGCTTTTTGAAATCTTGTTTAAACTATTTTGGATGTGATCAAAACTGCTTTGGCTCAAAAATGTTCCCTAGAACGGCTAGTTTTTTAGTGATATAAATATAGCTTTTCTTTTGAAACAATACACAAGTTTTTACACAGTTTAAAATCAAACAAAGTGATATTGAGATTAGTTTTGAAAGAAGTTTTTCAAAAGTCTACAAGATTGTTGTTTAGCTTTGCACTGGTTCAAGATCTGATCATAGGAGCTTCCTGGTTTCTGTAATCCCAGGTGTTTTCTATTCCTTTCATGATTCTTGTAATTGTACTTTCATAAACTTGTAAGTGTGTGTGAAATCCTGTAAAGTCAGAGGGTGTTCTAACTTGAGGTGTGTGGTTGCAAAGAGGGTGAGTGGATCTTGTGGTTTTCAAGGTCACCTCTTTGTGATTGTGTTGTTATAATCTGTGAGTGATTACTAGTGGAACCCAGTGGTTGTTCTGGGAACTGGATGTAGCTCAAGGTTGAGTGAACTAGTATAAAATTGGTTGTGTAATCTATCTCTCTCTCTCACTCCTTATAATTGTTTGTTTTAATTATGCTTTTGTTGCTGCTATAAACAACCGGTTAAAACGAAGTTTCAACCGATTGAAATTATGCAAACAATTTCTTAATCATTGTTTGATTTCTTTCCTTAATTGCTTATTTGTGATTGTTTGATAAAGGTTCATTCTTATTCAATCTTTGCAAAAATCTTTGATAAACAATTCACCCTCCCCCCCTCTTGTTTAAGCCATCAATTCTAACAATTGGTATCAGAACTATGTTCTTGAAAAATATTCAAGTTATGTTTTTATGAAAACTATTTTACATGGTTGACAAGTTGCCTTTTGGGGAAAGTGCTTCCATAAACAGACCACCACTGTTCTGTGGTTTAAATTACCAGTTTTGGAAGGTAAGGATGAAAATCTTTATGCATTCAACTGATAAGGGTATTTGGGAAACAATTGAAAATGGTCCCTTTATACCTTAAGTTAAAAGAGATGAGGTTTTGATTGATAAACCTTCATCTGAATGGACTGAGGATGAAAGCAAGGAAGCAAAGTTTGACTCGATTGCTAAAAATATAATAACCTTTGCTTTGAGTTGTGATGGATTTTTCAGGGTATCAAAATGTAGCTCAGCAAAGGAGATGTGGGACGTTCTTGAAGTCACACATGAAGGGACAAATGATGTCAAGAGGGCCAGAAAGCATGCTCTTATCTAAGAGTATGAACTCTTTAGAATGCAGAAAGGGGAGACCATATGTGATGTGCAGAAACGGTTCTCTCACATAGTAAATCACTTGATGAGCCTTGGGAATTCTTTTGATAAAGAGGAGCTAAACATCAAGATCTTGAAGTGTCTTGATAGAACATGGCAGCCAAAGGTCACTGCAATTTTAGAATCAAAGGACTTGACATCAATGACACCTGCTTCCTTGTTTGGTAAGCTAAGGGAGCATGAGCTTGAGATGAATAAGTTGATTGTCCAAGAAAGTGGGGACAAACACAACAAAGGGATTGCACTCAAAGCTTGCAATCTTAAAAAGCAACAAGACTCAAGTGAGAGTGATGAAGATACAATGAGTCTGTTGTCAAGAAAGTTTAGCAAGTTCTTGAAGAAGAACAAAAGCCAAGCTTAAAAAAGGTACAACTCTAAAAAGCCTAATGATTTTAACCTTAACAAGTACACTTGCTATGGTTGTGGTGAGTAGGGTCATATCAAACTAGAATGCCCCAACAATGAAAGCAAAGATAGAGAAGATTTCAAAAGTGAGAAAAGGGGAAAAGCCAAGAAGGCATATGTTGCATGGGATGATAATGAGGTATCCTCCTTTAGCTCTTCTAATGATGAAGAAGCAAATATGTGCCTGAAAGCATTTGTATCCAACAGCATGAGTTCATCCTCTTCAATCAAAGGTAAATATTATTACCAATTACTTGCAAGCTTTCAAATAAACTCATGAACAAGCTAACCGATTGCTCTTTCTCACAACCGGTTGAAAGGTTTAAACAACTGGCTTGAAAATAGAGTCAAGTCACTGAAAGAAGAGTTGGAAAAATGTAAAGATGATTTTGAAAACCTTGATTTGATTTACAAGAACTCTACTTGTAGTTATGACTCAAAGTTTTGTGAAAATTGTGAAAAGCTTGAAAGAAAGATTCGTTATCTTTTGAAAACCATGGATAAGCTTACAACTGGAAAATACAACCTTGATGATGTTCTTGCATCTCAAAATTGTGTTTTTGGAAAAGTTGGTTTAGGTTTTTATCCACAAAGCAAAGGAAATGGAATTTCAAAACCTTTTTCTTTTGTGCCAGAAAAAAAACCGATTAAAAGATTGATTCAACCGGTTGTTACATGTTTCTACTGCATGAAAAGAGGCCATTCAATTAGGTTATGCAAGTTTCGAAAGTCTCTTGTTCCTAAAGGAAGTTTTAAATGGATTCCAAGATGTTTTGATGGTTCCCAGGATAAGTCTAACACAAAAGGTCTCAAGTTCTTTAAGGGATCAAATCCTGTGATCTAATAAGTTGTGTTTTGCAGATTTTTTACTCCACTTGAAGGGTCAGTAAGACAAGGATATCAAGAATATTTATTTTCAAGACAAAGCCTTGTCCTGATTCTATATACTGCTTACATATGTGTACCTTAAATCTGAAGGATAACTCCTTGTATTGTTGAACATTTGTTTCTAAATTCAATTTTGAATTTTTCACTATGCCTGTACTTGGATTGTGTTTAGATTGTATTCCTTTTGTTATCATACAAATCCATGTGCCTTATAAACCTGGGTGTTTGCATATACCATGGTTGTTAAAAAAAAATCTGATTTTCTCAAAAAAATTCATCTGTGCAGAAATTCAACCGATTTTTTCTTCGAAACAACCGATTGTTTTCACTCTGTCAACACTAGGCAAATTTGTTTTTAATTTATGAGCTTTGATTTGTAATTTTGTTCAAACCTAGTGATGTTTGTGGTCAACAATGTCGATATTACATCTTTGAATACAAAATATCTTTGTCATAACTGCTCTTTATGAATCAGATTCCTCTTAATCTTGGAAATTAAAACTGCTTTTAAAGTTTGGTCAAATCATCATGTGAGTTTCTGTACTTTCTGTTTTGACTGCTAAAAACAGCTTTATGGTTCAGATTTGATTCTCTTTTCTGTTTCGAAAACAACCCATTAAATTGACCAAAGGTTATGGCTATATATGTGGGGCTATTAGGTGTTGTTTTCACACAAAACAATCTGTTGTTCTTCATTTTTTTCCTTTTCTCTAAGTTTTCTCTGCAGTGTGCTAGTTTGTTCTCTGATCTGAGCTATGACAACTCCTCCATCTGCCAAGAGAATGAAATCAAGAGCTGTAAGGAGCGGTGGGAAGCTGGAAAGATGGTTCTCAGGAGAATCAGAATTCATTGAGAAATACCCACATGAAACAAGTAGGAAGATTGTCAACACACCCAAGCTTGTCTCCTTTACATGGATGAAGCAACAAAACTTGAATGTTGTGAGGAGCCTACTAAAGGAACAAAGGCTGAAAAGATTTCTTGAGCTCACTGGAAACATTTATCCAGATTTGGTGAAGGTATTTTATACTAACCTTCAATTCAATGGTGATTCTCTTGTCTCTCATGTGAAGGGTGTAGATATGGTTATCACCAATGAAGTATGGACTGTTGTGATTGGGCTGAAATTCTCTGGGATAAGAATTAACAGAGGCAATCTAGGGGTTTTTGAAGAGTTCAACAAGATGCAATTGTACAAGAGTTGTCTCAAAAATCCCCTCTCCAAAGTAAGAAATTTTTCAGTTAGAGGGTTAAAGCTTGATGAAAGGCTCATAGCCTTCATTGTGTCATGGATCATCACACCAAGGGGGACCAATCACTCCACTCTCTCTGAGGAAGATCTACTGCTGATCTACTGCACTATGAATAAAGTAAATATCAACTGGATCCACACCATCAAGGATCATATGCAGAAAGCCATGAGGTTAAGTGACTTCCACTATCCGTATGCAATTTTAATCTCTAAATTTCTACACTATTTTGAAGTGAACATTGAAGAAGAGCTGGCTGAAATCATTAATCCTTCAAGTGAGATTAACAGTGGATCCCTAAGCAAAATGGGGTTTACCAAGATTGGTGGGAGATGGGTTAGCGTCACGTTCACGCTCGAGGTTAGTTTTTTTATTTCTAAATATTTTAATTTTACATTTAATTATTATTTGGTTTACAATTTTTTATATAGATAATTATTTTTATTATATTGTACTTAGAATATAATGTATTATATTTTAAATTGGGTAATTGTTATATGTTGAACGTCTTGGTATTGGGTCTGGGGGTGATCGACCCTCGACAATGTTGAGCGCTTTGGTATTGGATTTAGGGTTTAGAATTTAGTGTGTGACTTTGGAGCACATATAACACCAGTTAGGAGTCACAATCGATGTTATATGTGCCCTCAGGAGAACATATTTTTTAATATTTTATTTAGATTTTGGTACATATTACATCGATTTTTACAACCGGTGTTATATGTAATTGACATTTTACATCACTGAGATTTACATCGGTGATAGAACCAGTGTTATATGTCTCCCAAAATTGGTCTTATATGCATTTTCTGCACTAGTGTGGTTTAGATGATTCCTTAGATGACAAGTCAGACATAATTTTGCACAAACAAATTCAAACAATAAGTTCAATAACAACAATTTTAATTACTCTTCTCCCGTGTATCACTCAGTATTTTAGAAAAAAGATGAAGTAAGGTTATGTTCACTCTTCACTCAACAAGTCAACAAGACTTTTATCACTCACTCAAAAAGGACTCATAAAACATAAGAAAATTTGAAGGCAAGCAAGAAAAGTATAACGCAAGAAAGTTAAACCAAATTTGGAAATAAGATGAGACAAAACTTATAACAAGACCATCAACAAAAGCACTTTTAAGAATCAAAGAAAACTTACATAGATTTTAACTATGAAGTTTATTTTTAGAAGTTATTAAAGTAAGAAGGATAAAACTCCACCAGATATGAACACAATTCGCCACACCTATAGAACCTTTGTTAGCAATTTGATTTTTGAAATTTAAATTCACATAATTTTCTTTGTTTCTATTGATTCAAAATTTCTATACTTTTTTCATGCATATTTTTATTCACTTTTCAAATTCTAAAATTAAATTTGGATTAGGATTCAATTTATGTGAACACTTGTATTTTATGGTTGGAATTAAATCAACCACTACTAAGACAACTTCTAATTTCTTTTTAATTCTTCACAATTAAAATCAAATAAGCCGAATAGAAAATACTTCTAGATCACTAAGAACATCATGACTCAAGCAAAATGGCTATGGACATTTAAAGAAAGCGCTTAACATGAAAGAAATTTAAATTGCTAATGAACATAAAAAAACGAAATTATAAATGACAAAAAATTGTAAAATAGAATTGAAATGACAAGGAATTGTAAAAGCAGAATTGTAAGGTGATGGAAAATTAAGATAGAATTGAAAGGTGCTAGAAAATTAAAAACATAATTGAAATGTGTAGAAATTGAAAGTGCAATCAACTCAAACAAAATTAAGCACAGATAAACAATGTTCTAAATACCATATGATATGAGTTGATTTTCAATTACACATGTTTTTATAGGTTAAACTTGGATTAGGATTTATGATTAGAAAGAGAAGGTGATAACTCAATGAAGATTGCCATTGGACACGAACTTGACCAAGTGGTTAAGTAAGTGTGAAGGTTCTTTTCAAAGTGCAAAGAGAAAAAGACACACTCAATGAATTAATGAACACGAAATTAAACATGATAATGGAGAATGAAAGGACGGAATAAAATGGAAGAAAATTGAATGAGATAAGAGGAAAGGAATGCTTAGGCATATGAAGCATCAATGGAGGTCGAAATATGTGAGGAATCACGCCACTTTAGGGAGGAAAGCTCCAAGATGACCAAGGAAGGGAGTCGCCACTTACAACCTTCTCTACCAAGATAAGACTCGGGAAACTTTACAACACTCGGAAATTGACTCAAGCAAATTTTCTTTACTCACATTTCAATGTGTTTTAGAATAGAGCAAGGCAATCTATTTATATCCTAAGGTACCTTAGGGATAAAAAGAAGCACATGGGAAGGGGCGTGAATGTGACGTATATGGAGAAGGCTTCTAAAAGCTAGGTTAACAAAGTGTGGACAACACATGGTAGCTTCTTCTAGAAACTAGGTTAAAATGTAGGCATGGCACAAGCCCAGTTTATGCTATTTAAAACCTATTCAACCAAAATACAAACCAGGGAAAATAATTGGTGCTCAGGTCCAATAATTTATGCTCTGCTCCTAGTAATCCTCTGAGGAATAATGGGCTCTGAGTCACTAACTATGGACTGAGTTTGACCTAGTCCTGGGTCCTGTGTCATGCTTGTAGTTATCCTTCTAGAAGGTTGGTCTAGCTCAGTGGATGCCCTATCAGTCAGGGTTTCATGAGAATCTCTTAAGAGCTGGACTAACCTATTCTAAGTCTTTATATTCACCAACCAAATTCTTCTTCTCCATTCAGTTTCTTCATCCTTTCAACCGACACAAGGCATCCATCAAAGCGCAATGTATAAAAAATTACAAATAGCTACATGGAATCAAGCTAGTACTACATCATTCAGTATTCCAGAACTTGAACTGAGTATTTTTTATATTAGTCTCCCACATGCACTTTGGAAATGATTTAGGCCATTCGTGATTTTTCGCCACTTAGCCAAATTGTCATACCTTGTATCATTCACCCTTGTATACTCTTTTTAGCTTTAAAACATTTTCTTTGATGATTTTTAACTCGTTACAAGTCTTGAAACCTGAAAAACTGTGATAAACCTAACTTGATGTTTTAAGGAGCTTTGGAATCATCTTTGGAATTGATTTAAAAAATAAGTGTGGGGTGTTACCTTGAGCTTTATGAGAAATAAAAGAATGTGAAATTGTGATGTAATGAAAATTTGATTTGGAATGTAGTCTAAAAAGAGAAAAAAAATATATGAGAAATTAGAATCTGAAAGAGAAAGTGTAGTATGAAAAAGATAGAGAAAAAGAAGGAAAAATAGAAAAAGTGAATATGAAAAGGAGGATTTTTTTTCTATGAGCAAAAGAGGTAGGTTCTTAGTTATTATTTGTGTCTAGTTCCCCGTTGTTATTCAAATATATTTTATCCTTGAATACTTTCATTTATCCCACCTTTACCCTTGCCATATTACAAGTCATATAAAAGTCCTTTTTATCTTGAGTCGTATTGTTTTCGAATAGTGGAAATTAGAGGCTTTTCAAGCCTATGGTAATGCTTATATTCATGATGTTCTTTGAGTGGAAACACTAGCCTAAACACTTGAGAGAATGAGTGATATGCATACACTAATGAGGCTACCAGTTCTGGTTCATAGCTTAAAATTGATTGAAATTGCTCTTAACTTTGGTGTTCGAAGCGTGTCTTGACTGGTTTGATTGTTTGAAACTTTGGTTGATGAAAAAATTCTCATGTTGTTCACATTCATAGTCTGTACAATTTTATAAAAAAGTATAAAAAAAACTTTCTTGTTTTGCTCAGGAGTCCAAAAAGTCTAAGTTTGGGGGTATGATAACTCTCAAATTTTCATTATTTTTCTAAACTAATTGCATTTCCTTGAGGTTTATTGTATTCATATTTTCTGTTTTAAATTATATGTGTATTTTCTCCAAAATAACAGAGTTTTTACAAAAATGTCATAAAAATAGCATTTTACAACTGTTATTTTGCTTGAATCGTCTAACACATGCTTTGATCATTTTAAAAGACAAGTTTTGAATTAACATTGACCTTGGGAAGCTTAAATGAAGATATTGAAGTAATATGTATTTTAAACCGAAACTCAAAGAAAAAAAATTATGTAGAAACCGGTAGCATACGGTCAAGAGTTCCTGGTCAACATGCACTAGACGGTCAATACTACACTTGGAAGAAGAAGTTGAAGTAAGTTAGTTCTAGAATCGGTTTTGGGTTCGATTGAAAATCCCATTGATTTGTAAAGATTTAAAAATCTATAAATAGAGTAGAAGTAACACTTAAGACTTACTTATATACTTAGTTAGGTAGTAGGTGTGACAATTTTTAGTTTTTTGTTGTATGGCTTTTTTAGTCTTATGCAATCTATTTGAGTTCTTTTTCTTCATTTTTCTTTCACTTCACTTTTGTTCTCAAATTTTCTTAGTTCTTCTTTCAAAACGAATTCAGTTTTGGAAATGGATTTCAGCGATTCGAACATCATTTCAGACGATGCTCTGTTCAACAAGGGAACATCATTAGTTCCCTTGTTGTATAACTATCAGATGGTCTAACAGAGGATGGTCGTCTAAACTATGTAATAGTTGTACTTAGTTGTTTTCTTTACAAATTTTCTTTTCTTTTTTGCCCTTTTTGTTTAAGAGTAGTTTTACTTTCAATTTTATTCATGAAGAGTAGTTATTTAGTGTTCTTTACATTTTTAGCATTTTACTGCATATTTTGTTACAATTTTCTTTACTATAGTTTTTGTTTTTGTTAGTTTCATTTATATTTTCAATTTATAATTTGAATTTGTTTTTTAGTACTTTATGTTTTTGTCATTTACTTTCAAGTCATTTACATTCCTGGTGCTATTAGACGGTCTATTAGATGATTGTCTTGTTAGACAATCTAGTGTATAGTTTGTCTTGCAGTTTACTTTTCATTTACATGCAGCAATCTATATCAAAATTTTCTCATCTTTAATTTTTTTTAATATAAAAACATTAAAATATATTCGATTAACCTGTTTTCTTTGAGATTCAACATAGAATAATCTTGTATTACCTTATAAAAAAATTTAGTATTTTTGTTTGAAAAACTAAAGTCGATTGAGTAGTTATCAAACATGTATGCAAAACATCACCAAAATACTTCACTTAAAGCTTGAACATTTTCAAGTCTTCAAGTCTAACAATCTTCCTTTTTTTTTTATGATAACCCACTCTTAATGCATGGTCTTTACTTTGATGTGGGAGATGAAGCAAAATAACAACTTTGATTCTAATATTCCTTTCCCATAGGCACAAGATATAACAATGTAAGAAATTCACAACTCCCCGATATTCATGATCGTCCTACATGAAATACAAGAAAAAAATAAGAATCTAAGACAAGAAGTAAAAAAAAAAAAATCCTACCGTCAAACATGCATAAACCAATTCTCTCTTTAGGACATTAGAATAAAGAATAGACAATGATTATTCAAAATAGTATTTACTAGAGAAAATAGGAAACAAATATGACATCAAAGTAAATACAATCGATTATGAAATGTAGTTAATCAATTAAACTAAATAAGGCATACCACTAAGAAAAACTAACATTATCTGAGAATGGGTTAAAACTTTTATAATCAATTAAAACCTAGAGATAAATTCTTTACTAGGATTTCAAATTCTCTGAATTAACTAATTATAGCTTCTAATAATCGATTATTTCTCTCAAAACAAACTTATAAAAACTTATAAGTAGTTAGAAAACTGGTACATTTATGAAAAAAATGAGTTCAACCCGTATTTAATTTTTCAGAAACTAAAGTTTTACTCAATCACAAAGAGGAAAGATTAAGATATAACCAATTCTTATATTTTCATTCAGAAACTGATTGAATAAGTTCATGATACAATTAAGCATTCAGTGTATTAGTTGATATACATAAATTGATAACTTATTGTAATTAATGAACTTAAGAAAAGGATTTAATATTTTATCACAAATATATGAAAACGTCCTTGAAATTTCAATATCTTTTGTTATGGGGAACAGTATTTATCATAAAATGCAATCATAAATATAATCAATAGTTTGTGCCGAAAACATCATCAAAATAGTTCAAGAGATCAATTTTTTCACATACCAGCTACGTTCTCATTCTTATTTTCAAAAAGAATAATTTTCACCACAGAACCGTGGAAGCTTATTGATATCAAAACCTTCTTCAAAAACTTGATTTTGCAAAGCCAATTAAAAAATTTAGGATCTTTGTTTTGAGAAACTTTCAAAAACTAACTCGGGCCAATTGTTAGAAAAACAAAAGAGAACAGGTTTATTAATTGTTAGAAAAAAAAAAAAAAAAAAAAAAAAAAAAGAAAAAAAAAAAA